>Ga0209541_10009692_pt1 | contig 15551 bp, 17 predicted proteins | sample RifCSPlowO2_01_FD_184027 | JGI IMG/M metagenome (GOLD analysis project Ga0209541, IMG submission 184027) | Groundwater microbial communities from Rifle, Colorado - Rifle CSP2_plank lowO2_0.1 (SPAdes) (version 2) | ecosystem: Environmental > Aquatic > Deep subsurface > Groundwater | place...
CCAATTTAAGTCTGACATAATCTCCGGGGGAGAAATTCAGGTTTACCATGATAACAGATAAATAACCATCTATAAAAACATTTTTAAAATCGAGAACTTTGGAAATCAGTATGATTTCCCTACATAGCCCAAATAATCCGCCTTCTCCCCGCAAACAACACATTTCCCATCTGCCCTCTTTCCCTCCGGTATATTAAGCACTTTACAGCCATTAGTTTCAAATTTTAATTTATCCTCGCAATCTCTCTCCTTACACAGAGGAGCAAAAGCGATTTTCTTATCGCTGATAGCTTTCTTTAATTTATCTAAATCATCAACCTTAACAATTGCATCTTTCAGCATCTTCTCTGCTTTTTTCAGCAAACTGTTCTGAATATCATCCAAAACACCTGAAACTTTCTTCTTCAGTTCCTTGACAGAAACGCTTTCCTTCTTTCCGTTATCTCTCCTCACAACAACAACTTTCTTGCTCTGCAAATCTTTCGGACCAATCTCAATTCTCAACGGGACTCCTTTCAATTCCCACTCATTGAATTTATATCCTGGCTTGTATTCTTCTCGATCGTCTAACAACACACTTTCTCCCAGAAGTTTTTTAATTTCCCGCGCAAACTTCAGAACTTCTTTCTTAGAATCGTCAAACAAAATCGGAACAACAACAACTTGAACAGGAGCAATATTCGGCGGTAATATTAATCCAACGCCATCTGAATGGACTGCGAACATAACTCCTAACATCCTTGTTGAAATAGCCCATGTATTCTGCCAGACATATTTCTTCTTCCCGTCCTTATCTAAATATTGAATATCGTATGCTTTAGCAAAATTCTCACCGTCGAAATGAAAATCCGGTCCCTGAACAGCCTTACCATTTGGCATTAAAAATTCCATAGACGTCGTGTGGACTGCTCCAGCAAATCTCTCCTTCTCTGATTTTCTTCCTATAAGAGAAGGCAACGCCAGAAAATCTCTGCACACTTCATCATAAACTCCGATGATCTCTCTCTCTTCTTTCTTCGCCTCCTCTTCAGAAGCATAGGCTGTATGCCCCTCATTCCACAAAAATTCCCGCGTCCTCAAAAACGGAATAGGATGCTTAAATTCCCATCTCACTACATTGTTCCACTGATTATACTTCAAAGGTAGATCTCTCCAACTTCGTATCCACTTCGAATAAGATTCATACATTATGGCTTCTGAAGTAGGTCTCACCGCAAGTCTCTCATTTAATTTCGTATCACCTGCATGAGTCACCCACGCAACCTCTAAAGAAAAACCCTCAACATGTTCTTTCTCTTTTAACAAACTCTTCTCAGGAATAAACAAAGGAAAGTAAACATTCTGCACGCCAAGTTTCTTAAATCTTGAGTCGCACTCTCTAACAATCTTTTCCCAAATCGCGAACGCCGTCGGCTTAAACACAATAGCGCCTGAAACAGCAGTATAATCTGCCAAGTCTGCTTTCAACATAATCTGCGTAAACCATTCAGAAAATTCGTCTTTCTCGGCAGTAATTCCTTTTTCGTCTTTAACTTTTTCCCTGCTCATCAACTTAGTGACCAATCAAGATTATTAAAAGTTATCATTCCAACTCTCTTCCTAACCTAATTTTCCCTTCTTTCGCATAAGCTTCCTTCTCATAACTAATATTTCTATAAGCCTTCCAAACATTCCAGTATCTAAAAAACCCAACAACAAACTCAAAAAAGTATCTAAAATAAAAATACAAAAAACCATCTCTTCTAATCTGTTTCACATGAATCCACTCATGCTTTAGCAAATTATTCTTCCTCGCTTCTTTCTTAGAAACGGCAATTAAAACAAAAGGGTAATACACAATTCCTTTCAAACCCCACAATCGCGGATACCAATGACTATACTTTATTATTATTCTCACAATACATTATATTGAGCTAGTTTTATTAAATGTTGTCATCATTCATGGGCCCGAGAGGAATTGAACCCCTGTCTCAGGGTTGCTTCAGTTATCTGGCAATTAAATTCTTCTTTGCCAATTTAGTTTCTTTGATTTCCAGGGAGACTTTCTTTTCAAAGAAAGTAAGCCTGCCGAAGCCCCGCATTCTATCCACTGAACTACGAGCCCAAAGGAACTAAAGTAAACCATTTTAAAACCTTATTGTTGTTTCAGTATCTCCGCACAGCCATAAAAATCACCCGCAGTTTTTTTGCATTAGATGATCAATTTCGTGCACTAAAAAACTCCGCAACGGAAATTGCACGAAATTGAACTAATTGGGAGAGGTGGGTGGGGCAAAAAAACTGCTAAAAATCCTTATGCGGAGATACTGTGTTTGTTCAATTCAACAAAACAGCTGCGGCAAGAACTGTCGTCCATAATCCGTCTTTGTTTCCCTGCGCGGATTGAACAGTATTCGTTGTCTTGAAAATTTTTCCGCTTGATTTGTAAACTTGTTCTCTTTCATGCCACGCCTGATTTGAATCGAATTCAATTCCTAAAGTCGTCGCTAACATCGTAGCCGCTACATCTTCCGCATATTCTCCGGATTTCTCGTCGGTCTCTCCATGAGCGTGATGCTCGGATAAATACCCATAATTCTCAGAATCTTTAGGTATCGCCAAACCAACTGCCGCAGAAACTAATCTATTGGGTTCATTAGTTTCGTTCCGAGCCATGACGCAGAAAGTTATCTGTCCAGCCACCAATTCTTTTATACCATCTTCGGCATTTATAATCTTGCATCCCGACGGAAAAATACTGGAAACATAAACAAGATTAAACTTCTCAATGCCTGCCTTTCTCAAAGCCATCTCAAAACTCGCAAGCTTATCTTTATGAACTCCAACGCCTTTCGTAAAAAACATTCTTTTAGGAACCATCATATTTTTTGAAAACGAAAGCTTATAAAATTTTCTAAAGTGCCGTATCTACTTGCGTAGATATCTGAGTCGAAGAAAAAGTTTATTAACGTGCAATGAGTTGCAATGAGATGAAAAAAGGGGTTGGTAAATATTTTCTTATCGTTGCTGGAGTTGTTGCGGGATTGGTTATTCTTGTGGGAATTATTTTTAGCTTGATGGATGAAGGAGTTTTGTTGGGGCCGTTGATAGACGGGAAGCTTGGTGTTGATGAGATTAAGAGAGTTTCATTAAGTTCTTCTGAACTGCAGGAAATTAAAATAGTGAAAGAAGCCGCACCCCTCTTTGAAGGGCATCCCGATTATTCCGGATTGTATGAGTTGTTGGAAAAAAAGAAAGGCGACATTGGAAAGATTGCTACAATTTGTGATGAATTTAATGAATTTAATTCTATTTATTGTTTGAAGAAAGCTTCACAGCAAAACCAAGAATTAAGGGAAGAGATATGCAGAGAACTTTCAAGAATGATTGTGGCACAATATGGAGACAGATTGTCTGGGGAAAAATTAAACGCCTTTGTCGAGGGACATCAAGAGGATTGTCTTTTGGGCATTCCGCAATTCATGTATTAAAATGATAAAAACAAAATTAAAATTAGCGATTGCGTTTATTTTTTTAGTTGTTTCTATAAACGCGGTGAGTGCTTATTGCCCGTTTACAGAGTCGGAGAACAATAACAATTTTGACCAGGCAGATATTGTAGACTTACCGAGCTGTTTAGGGCAAGGGATACAAATATCTGGAGGCATAAGTAATGAGAACGACGTTGATGTGTATGAAATTTCTGGAGAGTTTAATGTGGGAGACAGGATAATTGTTGATGTTGATGATTTAGGAAACTTGGATTCAACTGCAGGTGTTTTTGATGCGGAGGGAGATTCGCTTTACATATACGGGGACCTAGGTTTTTTTGGATTCATTCTTGATCCGTATATATCTTTTATTTTAAGAGATTATTATTCTAAATTATATGTTGCCATTGCCAAGAGCAGAAAATCAGATAGTGAAATTGGAAATTATAATATTGTGATTACAAAAAATCCAGATAATTATCCTGGAGTAAGTTCGCAGAGATTTTTGCTCGATTTTGATGGGGGAGAAAACGTGGTAATCGATAATCCTCTGGACCCCATAGACGTTCCTCCTTTGGAAGATTCTCCATTTTTGAGCGAAAATTATCCTGGACAGATAAATTTGATTAAACAGATTATCATTGATGAAATGGAAGAAGATTATGCTGATTATGACGTTCAATTTTATACGACAGATGGTGTTCTTCCACAAGAGCCATATTCGAACATTTATTTTGGAGCATATTATGAGGGAGCACTTGGAAAATCACAATCTATAGATGAATACAATGAGAATCAAAATGACAAGGCAATCGTTTATATTGAATCTTTCGACGACTTCCTAATTTTGAACCCGACTGTTCAGGAGATTTCTCACGCAATAGTGAGAACTGCGAGTCATGAAGCAGGACACTTGATGGGCTTGCAACATACTCAAGATGTAGAAGAAATCATGGACAATACGGCTAGTTTATATCAGCGTATGACATATGATCAAACGTTTAAAGATTCCCCCTTGAGTTTTTATGATGTTTTCCTTATTGGAGACCAGGATGCACCTTATTTGCTGGGTATTACAACGAATGGTTATTTGAGTTGTAGAGATACCGACGATGTTAATTATCCTCCCGGAAGAATTATGCCTGATGAAAATTCTATCTTAGAAGGAGGAAGTGTATGGGATAATGTGGAGGGCGATACGAAGTATGATTATTGTGGAAGCCGTTGGAATCTTATGGAGTATTATTGCAACGCGGATACTGGCATAAGGGCTGGAAGAAGTATGGGTTGTCCGGAAGAATATGAATGTGTGGGATATTTCGCAGGCGATCTTTGTGTTCCGATAAATCCTGAATGTATTGATTACGATGACTTCGATTATCCAACAGGACATTCATCGCCAACTCCCGAGTCTATTAAGATAGGCGGATGGTATGGAAGAACGAGAGTCACGACAAACACAGTGGATTATGATTATTGTGATGCAAACGACAACGATTATATTTACGAATCAATTTGCAATATATTTGGAACCAATCAATATATAAGAACACAATGTCCCAACGGATACGAATGTGTAGAAATCCCTAAGGGAGATTTGTGTGTTCCTGTTGGAACATTTTGTGACGATTATGATGACAGTGAAAATCCTCCGACATCTTCTGATGCTTCACTGAAAATTGCAGGATACACAGTTAATCGTTATTCTGGGGAAACGACAGCATATTCTGGTTTTGACGAGTGCGTGAATTATGCAAACTCTTTCTATACACATGTACTTGAATATTATTGCGATGACCATGGGAAGATTTTAGAGCAAATAGTTCCTTGTCCGTCTGGAACAGAGTGTCATGGAGCAAAGTGTGTCGAGTTGAATAAGATTGACAGCGATGATGTTTCTCACGCATCTGGAGAGGGACCAACGGAGGCATCTATGTTTGTCGGAGGATTTATTGAAGGGGGAGAAAGCAGTTTCGACTCTTGCGTTGGGAATAGCGTTATGGAAAGCTATTATAATATTGATACTCATCAGCAAGAAAGCAAACTCTTGGAATGTGGTTGCGGTAGTGTTTGTGTTGAGGGTGCGAATGGCGCGTATTGTTCGGAGAGCGAAGGAGGAGGATGTAGCGTTATACTCGGAGCGACGGAAATTGTGGAAGATGGCGATGTTTTATTCACCACTAATCCGAATAATTGGGTGGTGTCGAATACAGATTCGTTAATTAGAATAGCGAGGACAATTACCCCAGCATATAGGGGATATATAGAGTGGGATATCAGGCCAATACCAGATGATGCGATTATCGAAGAACTGTCCTTTAGCTATTCTGCAATCAATGAAGCTAATTTCTTCGAGTCTATAGGGAGAATGGACAATAGACCCTCGATATCCTCTCCAAGACAGATATACGAATCAATAAGTGCAGGAAGTGGTTCTTATTACTATTCTCCTCAAAATGGATTTGTCTCCTCTGGCGATAATACAATTGTCTTAAAAGATATTGCAAGATCACATATGCAATCTAAAGTTGATACCGATGAAGATTGGTTTGCTGTGGGGATTTCAGCATCGAGTACATCTGACTTCGTATCTATCATGTCATCTGAATCTGGCAGTGCGACTTCTCCCAAACTTATTGTTAAATATAATCTTCCCGCAGTTTGCGGCAACGGTATTGTTGAACTCGGAGAACAATGCGATCCTCCCGGCAGTTCCCAATCTTGTAATCTTCCGGGATCTCCAGGAGGCGGTTTAGGAGACGGATCGCAGCCAATTAATTATAATAAATTGGCAGTGACTGGAAATTCAGGAACTCAAATATGTTCGGCTTCGTGCACCTGGGGTTCGTGTGTTTCCAATCCTGTCTGCGGCGACAATGTCTGCAATGGCAATGAAACTTGCAGCAGCTGTTTGGGTGATTGCGGCAGCTGCGGTGGAGGCGGAGGTTCATTCATGCCCGGAACAGAAATAACAATGGGGGACGAGGGCAAAAAGAAAATTGAAGAAGTTAAAATCGGAGATGAGGTTTTAAGTTACGATGAAAATAATAGAATGAATATTATTTCAAAAGTCATCGGCGTGTTCAATCATGTGATGCCTGGTTATTATATTCTCGATGAACATTTAGAGATTACTGCAACGAATCCAATTTTTGTCAACGGAGAATGGAGCTATCCTCCTAAGTTGAAAGTTGGAGATGAGTTGTTGACAGCAGAAGGGAAAGAGAAGAAAATAGAAAGAATTGAATATGTTGAAGGCGAAGTTAAGGTTTACAATTTGCAAATTGAGAAGACAAAGAACTATTTTGCCGAGGGAATTTTAGTGCATAACAAAGATGATCAAACTGGAAAGTATGAAGGGCTTTGAATAACCTCGTTTTGCCTGAAAACCAAGAAGAAACAAAAGAAAAATTATCTGAACAAACCTTAATTTTGTCGTCGTCATTACATGACTTTAAAGAGATTATTAAAATTTACTGTAACTCGTAAGTTAACTGAAAAACAGGGTTTTTCAAACACAGAAATTTTTCTTTAATTTCTAAATTTCTGTGCCCAAAAAACTGAAAGTTTTTTAGGACTCTCTATGAACTTTAGTTTATGAAGATTTAGCTGGATTGACAAAATCTCACTTCAAACTCCCAAATATCAACGGCATCGCAATAGTTGCATCACAGCATACATCAACAAATGTCGCTTCTTTTTTCAATTTCCCCCAGCTCTTCCCTTCTTCCAACGGCGCTCCGGAACTTCCTCCTCCAGCAGGAGTATCTGTTGTAATTTGCACACCATAATCAGCTCCCTTAGAAAATTGCAAACTCTGCTGAATAAAATTCTTCGGCTCTCCTCCGCAAACATAAACAACACCAGACTTTTTTGACGTCCAAGCAAGATCAATAATCTCTTTCATGTCTTCAAATGCGTCTATCTCGATATTTTTTCCTGCTACTTTTCTTCCCCAAATCATCAATCCAATACCACTATTTGCCAACGCAGGGCAAAACAATTTAACGTCATTCTCATAACAAGCCATTAATATTGAATCATTAACAACTTTCTCCTCAGCCAACACGCTCCCAGCTAAATACAAAAACTCCTTAATCGTTCCTGCCTTATTCAGCTTCTCCCAATTCTTTTCAAAAAAATTCTCGAGTTTTATATAAACTTCATTCTTCATCAGAACATTGAACATTCTGTCATAACCTAACTCGTGCAATTTGTCATCATCCCACTCATCACAATGATAATGCTCCTCGCCTAATGCTTCTGCAAGATCATGCGTCAAATTCGCTCCGGTCGTTACTAAAACGTCTATTTTCTTCCCCCTAATCAAATCAATAACAATTTGCTTCATTCCAGCAGGAACCATCGCTCCAGCAAGTCCGAAAAAAACTTTGCACTCCGAATCAGAAAACATCTTATTTACTATTTCGGAAGCGAGACCAATTTTCCGTGCGCCAAAACCCGCGTGCTTCATTTGCGAGACTAAATCCTTAATAGTTTGTCCTTCACTTAATTTAATTGGTTTTACTTTTTCCATGAATAAGCAAAAAAAATAGATGTTATAAAGTTTGTCTTTTCTTTTTTCTTTGTAGTATCCCGATATTATTTCTCTACAAACTTCTCCAACACCTTTCTCGCCAACCTAACTGTCTCTTCAACATCCTTTACTCCCTTGTTTAAATCAATTTCGACCAGATCAAAACCTACAACACTGCCTTCTTTTATCACATCTATCAATCTCATCACTTCCTCTTCTCTCAAACCATCTTCTTCTAAAAATCCCGTCGCCTTCACAATTGAAGGATCAAAAACGTCAACATCAAACGAAACATAAATTTTTCCTCTGGAAATAAAATTTCTCAACCATTTGATTGATTTTAAAGAATCGTATCTAATTTCCTCAACGCTAATTCTCTTCACTCCATAAATATCTAAAAACTCTTTCTCCTCTCTCTCAACTTTTCTCAATCCAATTATCAGAACATCACTTCCTTTCCATCCATTCTCAATCAAAGCCCTTAGCCACTCTTCATGCGTCGGTTCTCTCATCGCAGGCATGCAATCGGCATGCGCATCAAAAACCACGAGCCTGAAATCATTTCCATGGACTTTCCTAAACGAATCTACTAATGGATAAGAAATAGAATGATCTCCCCCAATAAAAATAACTTTATCTTCTTCTTCAAATAATTTCACAGCATTCTTTCTTATCAAGGACTCCTGCTCTTCTAAGTTGAAGTTGTCAACATGAATTTCTTCATACTTGTATTGCGAACCAAAATCTTCTAATATTTTAACACCCGCATTTCTCGTTCCCTTAGTTCTTCCCAGCCCATTTATTCCGGGAACTTTGACGATTATCATAGTTAAGTTCGCAAAGTTCTGTATATAAATTTTTATTATACTCAATTTCAAAAATTATCTTAATGAATTAAGAAGTATATGTATAGAGAAAACCGATAATTATAATACATTTAGTTCGATTTTCTCTAACGGATAAAACCTTTCGCTCGGTGTTATAATCAACGGTTTTATCCGTAAATGTGACTACAAGTGAATCTCCTCCAAAGGGTTTGCCTGCTGGTAAATCTCGCTGCGGCGAGAGCGAGGCATCTGACGACGGCATAAAATCGACCAGCTTAAGCTGGTCTACTTTTCTTCCTCACTTTTAGCATAGTTCTAATTACACATCTTTTTTCTAATCGTATTAAATTTTTAGGAAAAGATGTATTCTTAATAAAAAATAATATCTAACTTGAAAAATTTATGCGCTGATCTTACAAGTTCCATCATCACTCTAAAGAGCGATTAACGCTTTATCCCCGCAGTATGCTATGAAGGCATTACGAAGAATAAAATCAGTTTATCTTCTAACACCAGATGCAAGACAATTTCCTCTTGATTCAAAAAAAGTTCCACCTTGATATGATTGCATATTCATTTCAATAGTGCAAGAAATATAATTTGGGTCTGTCGGTTTTTGAAAACACGATTCAGTAGACACTGTTTCTTGTCTAATTCCAAGGTCAAAACCCACTTCTACTATGGTCTCATATCCATTAGGAGTAATCTCTACACTCGTATAACGACCAGTTCCAACAGCGTCTACAACAGTAACAGGAGCCAAAGCGCCAACAAATGCTTCTATCCCTTCAGTAATTGGCAAACCGTTCCTACTTATTGTTCTGTCAAATGGAATTCCAAGAAAAGGAGTTTCAAAGGTCTCGCCATTTTCCACAACAATAGAACATGTTGCAGAACCTTCATAAGTTCCTTCTTCAATTCTGTTTTGCGAAGAAGTTAAAGATACAACGCCCGGACAGCCATATACAAAACTCAAAGCAGACAATCCAGCAGCAATCACAGATCTTCTAAGCGAATCAAATTTCATATACGATAATAAAATAAACTTTTTATAAACATTTTTGTTCTGCAAACGATATATCAAAAGTGAACAAAACTAATCTCCTCCAAACCTTCTCTTCCTTTCTTTAAACCACTCGACGGCTTCTCTTAAATCATCCCTAATAAAATCTGGAAAGTATTTATCTATAAAATAAATTTCTGAATAAACAGACTGGAAAGGCATAAAACCACTGAGTCTTTTCTCTCCTCCTGTTCTGATAATCAGCTCGGGGTCTGGCACTCCTTTCGTGTCTAGATAATTAGAAAATGTGTTTTCTTTGATGTCTCCTAAATGCCCCGCTTCTTTCATAATCTTATTAACCGCTCTGACAATCTCATCTCTTCCTCCATAATCGATGCATAGCAAAATACACACGCCTTTATTTTCCTTCGTAGATTCCTCAATCTTACTTAATTTCTCGCTCATTTTCTTAGGCAATCTATCTTTTTTTCCTAAATGCCTAACTTTATATTTTTCTTTCTCTGCTTCTCTCATCATTCTGTCCAGTCCTTTTTCTATCACATTTAATATTTTATTAACCTCTTTCTTATCTCTTTTCCAGTTATCGGTGCTAAAGCCCCAAAGCGAAACATATTCAATTCCCAGATTCTTGCACTCGTCCAACAAAGGATAAAGATTTTCATACGCCCCAGCTTTAACATGTCCGGCAGTCGCTGCAAGACCTTTTTCTTTAGCCCATCTCCTATTCCCATCAGGAATTACAACGAGGTGTTTTGGTGTTTTGTCCTTCATGAAAAATTCAGAACAAAAGCACTTTTAAAATTAACTCTTCAGCAACTTTCTGCCTAAATTACTGACTGCCTTTCCCTGATCCATAAAAAAATTTCCATTTCTTCTAATCTCAAATCCATTAAAATTCTCTTCTTCAATTTCTTCAACTCTCAAGTTCTCAACTTTAGAAAATCCTTGATTTTCTTTCAACCATTTAACAAATTTATCTAATGCCATTTCCCCACACTGAACAGCAATTTCAACTCCACCATTATTTAAATTACGAACAAAACCTTTTATTGCATTATCATCGCAATAATTCTTGATAGCCATCCTAAATCCAACTCCTTGCACTCTTCCCTTAACATTAATTTTTATGGATTTCATTTTCTAATAACAATATCTTCTCATCAACAATTTTCTCAAACACTTCCCTAAATCTTCAACTTTTCCAAAGTTGAATGGGACAAAGATTTGATAAACAAATCTTTGAACCTTCCAAGATCCTCCGTCTTTATCCGAGCCCCGACAGCATCTTCATGTCCCCCCCCGCTTCCATTAATTTCCTTCAGAATTTCCTCTAAAATTTTCTTAACATTCTTTCCTCTCAAAGACAAATTGCTCATAGCGTCCTTCCTGTAAGCGACAGCTACATATCTTCCCGGAAATCTGTAAAACAATCCATTTGCAATATCAGAGCTCATGCTTAGTTCACCGCCATATTCAAAAAATATAAAATTGTCCTGAACATTTTCCTTCGCCTTATCTATCAAATAATCATACTTCTTTTTTATAAACTCGAATCTTTTTCTAAAGGCATGATTCGCCCCCGTTTCAGAAAAAATTTCACTCGGCTCTTTTGCCTGTAATAAAAAATTTTGCAATTTAACAATATTCGTTGTTGAATCTTTCAAGCCAAAGTTCAAAGCCATTGCAATCTTTCCAATTTCAGTTTCGTAATACGCTATAAACGGGTCATTCACCTTTTTTTTCGTCCAAAATTCGGGATATCTTTCCTTAAACTCGTCAATAAAATCAGGGAGATAATGGTCAAAAATGCACCCGACAACAGCAAGCCAAATATCTTCTTTCCTATTTGCGATCTTATAACTGAGATAAGTTACAGGCTCACACGAAACTTCTTCTTGCTTCTTTGAAGTTTCGTGACCAGAGAATTTCCTGTTCTCTGGACCACTTTTATCTTTTCCTTTATTTCTTGCAGGATTATAAATAAATAGGTTCTTCATATCTTTCTCATACTCCTCTCTCTTAACATCGTGATGATCAATCCAAATCAAGGGCAGTCCAAGTTTATCAATCTCTTCAGCAAATTCCTTCGACAAAACAGGCTTATCCAAAACAAACGCGCAATCTGCATTCAATTCCTGTGCTTTGCGGGCATAACTCCCGTTCAAATCAGGAAAACTCCTGACTGAAACTCCCTTCCCGCGATCAATAAACTTTCTTAGCAAAATATAACTGCACAGCCCATCAGCATCATTGTCGTAATAAAACAAAGGATTCTTAGCATTCTCGAGATGTTCCCTGATTTCATTAATCTGTTTCTCTGTTAACATTTTAAATTTCCAAAACTTCAAAAACAAAAATTTTTGTTTTCTGCATCAAATGAACTAAATCTAAAAGTATTTAATAATTACTAAACTATCAATATTTCTACAGGGTTATATTTGCTGAAGTAACCGCATAAACTTTCTCTTTTTTACCCCCTACAAAAATTGAAATTAATTTTACAGCAGACCAATAAAGTTCAATGTGAAATGCGTTTCGCAAGTTCTCGCTTCTCACGAAGCTTCGAATCTCGGTTGTTCTTTGTTGCTCCACTGTCTAGTAAACCAATAAAACAACCGAAGAATTTAATTGGTTTGCTATATCTCTATACCTTCTTCTACTGCTTTCTTTACCAGACCGATTCTTTTTTTCATTTTTTCAAATTCTTCCGGAGTATAGCATATTGGTTCTATTTCTAAAGGATAGTGCTTCCAAAAATTATACATCTTTGCAATTCTCTGCGTAAAAAATATATTAATAAAGTCTGGAGAGACAATTATCACATCATAGTCGCTGTCATTAAAATTATCTCCCCTTGCTCTGCTGCCGAATAAAATTGCTTTCTCTACTTTATACTTTTTTTTAACTTTTTTTATAAAATCTTTTATTTTTGCATCTGCTTTTTTACCCATTCTAAAACCTCCTTGGCAACTTTGAAATGTCTCATAGCGATTTCCTCGTCATAGTTATCCGCAGGAACTCCACCGGCAATATCGGGATATCTTGAAACTAAATATTCTGGGTTCAAATCTCTAACGCGGGACAACATTTCTTGTGGAACGCTCAGTTTGCTGGCAAGATGTATAATAGAATGCCCTTTTTCTCCTTGATTAAATTTGAGCATGTAAAGTGCTTTAAGAGATTTTTCTACACTCTGATGGCAGTTAAATGCCACCCCATCAAATTTTTTATTCTCGAATAGAATCCTTGCCTTATCTAAATCTTCCTCAGATTGCCTTAACCAATTGCTTATTTCTTCCCTCATACAATAATTAAATTCTCCCTGTATAAAAAACTATTCATTGAATTTCTGTCAAGGTCCGACTTACCTCTTTCCTCTCAAATTCTTCTTTTATAGTAAACCAACTAAGTTCTTAGGTTTTTCGTGTTGGTGGACTACCTCAAGAATGCTGACAGTTGCATTCTTGACGGCACCCAAGAATTCTATCGTAAGGAATTCTTGGTGTTAGCGGAGCAACAAAGAGCCGCCGAAAAACTTCGCTGTTGGTCTGCTATAACCATTACCCACTCAAATGCTTTGGATTTGGATTGCACGTCTTCATTAAGTGAAACTCCTCCAAAGGGTTTGCCTGCGGGCAAATCCGCCTGCGGGCGGACTTGGGTGCCCAACGGACGACATAAAATCGATCAGCTTAAGCTGATCTAACTTTCCACCTTGATTTTGGATATAATTTTAATTGCACATCTTTTCCCCAGCCGCATTAAATTTTTAGGAAAAGATGTGTAAACGATAAAAAATAATATCTGACTTGAAAACTTTGCGTGTGGAGCTTACAATTTCTGCCAGCGCTCTAAAGAGCTATTAACAGTTTCATCACGCTTTATCCCAGCAGCAAGCTACGGCGGTATTGGGGAAGAATAAAAAAGAGGTTGAGATGAAAAATACCGACTTTAGAAAAACTTAAATATCTGTTATTGTTTAAGGTAACACGTGTTACCCATATTAATAACACGATATTTAGCGAAAAATGAAAATACAGAATAAACTACCGAAAGATAAAGAGAGAATAAAAAGATTTTACGAAAACTGTGAGAAGAGGCATAAATACATTTCAGCAGTTAGGGAATATGCAGATAAGCATCTTATCAAAGCGAAGCACGATTTTTCCAGAGCTGTAAAAGAACTGGAAGATAAATGCTGGGACTGGACAGTCATAAAAGCGTATTACTCGATATTCCATGCTGGCAATTATCTCCTTTTGAAGAAAAAAGGATTTTTCTGTAAGGATCATTCTTGCCTTATCATCGCTTTGGAGTATAATGGGCTTTTAGACAACAAGATTTACAAAGAACTTTCTGATTTGCATGAGTCTTTAGCCGACATTTTCGGTTTTGATTTAACTTTCCAACTAAGAAAATTAGGACAGTATGACGTCAACGAGTGGGAAAATATAACTGAAGATGACGCGAAACTGATTGTTCATATTGCAAGGAGGTTTATTCAGTTTGTTGAAAATGCATAAGCTGTTAAACAAATCACAGGTTAAGGTAATTTTAGAGATATTTAAAAATCCTGGAATTAATCTTAGGGAGATAATTACAAATACGAAGTTGTCTCCGAATTTCGTTTCTGATTACGTTAATGATTTGATTAAAAGAGAAATGTTGACGGAAGAGAAATTAGAAAAGAAGAGAGTTTATTTAAGAAGATTTTTTTTGAACTTTGATTCGACAACAACACAGCACTTTTTTAAGCTGATAAAAGAAGAGGAAAAGGAATCGTTTTTTGAAAAATATCCAAAGTTAAAGAGTGTATTTAATCAGTTAAAACGAGAGCTTGAAAGCGAATTTATTTTGGTTTATGGTAGTTATGCTAGAATGCATGCAACGAAGGAAAGTGACATTGATGTTTTAATTGTTGGAAATTTTAAAAATAAAGAAAAAATTCGAGAGATTTTTGTAAGTTTGGACATAGATGTCAGTTTGAAAGTGGAGAGCTTAAAAGATTTTGAGAAGAAAAAGAACGACGCTTTGCATCAGCAGATATTAAAAGAAGCAGTTGTTATTTTTGATGGTGGAAGATATTTTGAGGAGATGTTTAGTGGAGGAAAGAGATGAAACTTTTTGAATTAAGAGCCGTTATGAAAAAGTATGGAGAAGCTTGGAAGAATCAGGATACGGAATTGTTGCTGAATTGTTTTACTAAGAATGGAATTTATCAGGAGAGTCCGCATGTCAAGCCATATAGGGGACATGCCGAGATTAAGGAATTTTCTAATAGAATAATTTGTAAAAATACTAAATCTATTAAGTTTAAACTTGGGAAGTGTTATTTGAGTCAAGATGGAAAAACTGGTTTTGCTGAGTGGGAATGTAAGAATACGCATAAGTGGGATCATGACGGTAAATGGAGGAGAGACCACATGGTTGGGATTATGTTAATAAAAATGAGTGGTGGTAAGATTAGGTATTTGAATGAATATTGGAATACAAGGAGTGAAAGGAGATGAATTTACAAAAGAGATATATTGAGATTGCTAAATCTTACGTTAAGAAGTTTGAGAAGGATTCTAATGTATTATAGTATGAGAAATTAATAATCGGATATATTCGGTACTAATATATCCTTTCTCAAAGCTCTCTTTACTTCCATCACCAAACTCTTCTTATCAAAATATGCTTTCGTTGCGAGA
>Ga0209541_10009693_pt1 | contig 15550 bp, 16 predicted proteins | sample RifCSPlowO2_01_FD_184027 | JGI IMG/M metagenome (GOLD analysis project Ga0209541, IMG submission 184027) | Groundwater microbial communities from Rifle, Colorado - Rifle CSP2_plank lowO2_0.1 (SPAdes) (version 2) | ecosystem: Environmental > Aquatic > Deep subsurface > Groundwater | place...
TCGCAACCTGCAGAATTAGTTGTTCAGCAAATTGTGGTCCCATAATCTGCATTCCAATAGGCAAGTTTGATTTAGAAAATCCGATTGGAATATTTATTCCCGGAAGTCCTGCAATTGATGAGGGCTCTACTAAAACATCTGCAATCTCTCCAAACATTACAGATTGTTTGGATGCCCCAACCGGTAAAGCAAGCGATGGGGAAGTGGGAGCAATTATCACATCAACCTTCTCAAATGCTTTCCTAAAATTCTCTATTATGAGAGTTCTGACTTTTTGAGCTTTTTTGTAATACTCATCATAATATCCCGCAGAAAGAGCAAATGTTCCAAGCATTATTCTCCTTTTGGCCTCCTCTCCAAAAAGATCACGTCCGTTTCCATATCTTATTCCGTCATAGCGCGCTAAGTTTGATGAAACCTCAGAACGTTGGATAATTGTATAAACGTCAATTGCGTATTTGGGGTCGAATAGCTTAATTATTTCTCCTTTCGCTCCTAATTTTCCCAATTTCTTAACTGCGGCAAGAATTGCTTCTTTTACTTCTTTATCAATTCCTTCAATGAAATATGCGTCAGATATCCCAATTCTTAATGTTTTATTTTTAATATTTAATTTACTAGCGTAATCCCCTATTGGCAGTGGGGAAGTGGTAGCATCCATTTCGTCTTTTCCGGCTAAAACTTCTAAAATCAGAGCTGAATCTTCAACAGTTTTGGTAATCGGACCGGGAGAATCAAGTGAAGACGCCATTGCAATAAGACCATATCTTGAAACCCTTCCGTACGTGGGCTTTAAACCTACTACTCCGCACCACGATGCAGGCTGGCGAATAGATCCTGCAGTTTCGGATCCAATTGCCGCTATTACCTCATTTGCCGCTACAGCTGCTGCAGATCCGCCTGAAGATCCTCCCGGAAGATGATTTGTATTCCATGGGTTTTTTGTAGCGCCAAAATCAGAAGTTTCCGTTGAAGAACCATGCGCCCAGGCGTCCATATTTGTTTTTCCTATAATAATTACACCTGCTTCTTTAAGTTTCTTTATAACAGTGGCATCATAAGGTGGAATATAATTTTCTAAAACTTTGCTTGAGGCAGTAGTCTTTATTCCTTTCGTAGAAAAATTATCTTTTATGGCAATTGGAATTCCTAAGAGAGGGAGATTAGAACCGTTTAATCTTTTCTTGTCTGCCTTATTTGCTTCTTCAAGCGCCTCGTTTTCGCAAATTGTTACAAAAGCGTTTATTTTTCCTTCGACTTTTTTAATTTGCTCAAGACAGGTCTTTGTAAGCTCTAGTGCACCAAATTTCTTTTCTTTTAAACCTTTAATTGACTCCTTTAAACTTAAGCTGTTTAGGTTATTCATTTTTGAGAATTCCCCTCACCTTAAAAAACCCATTCTTAGCTTCTTTTGTATTTTTTAATGCCTCTTCTTGAGAAAGCGAAGGAGCTGTTGAGTCTTCACGAACCACATTTAAAAGGCCGGTTACGTGATCTGTGGGCTCTATTGATTCGGTGTTAATTTCATTTAGGTTTTCAATATAATTCAATGTTTCAGAAAGTTGTTTTTCTAATTTTTTTTCTTCGGGAGAGGATATAGGTAAATTTGCTATTTTTGATAATTCGTCTAATTTTGGATAAAATATTGATGGATTTATTTCCGCCACCACAGCTCCTTGTTTATTCTGAGAATAAGTTGATAGATCGGACGGTTGATGTATTTCTGTGATAACTACATCGGGGATTTTACTTTTGATCATCTGTTTTTCTTACGTTAATTACGGTTTCGGCTACTTTTTCTCCTAACATTTCGACGACAAAGCGATACTTTCCAAAATTATCAAACTTTACGTTACGAATATTATAGATAATATTTATGGATCTCTCGTTATTGCCCTTATTGGGAAGAGTTAATTCTAATCGAGGAACATCTCGCTCTGTAATTGATTTATTTTCTTCGTCGGTTATTTTTACGTCTATGTATACTGAATCTAAATTTTTATCATAAACCTTTATATTACCAACCAGGAACAAACCAGGATGCATTGCTGGAGTATTTTCCGCGTGAATCACATCAAAAACACCGTTAATACTGAGTTTTTTCTTAGTATCCTCAGAAGCATAATCTGCGGTTAATAAAAAATTTTTTACAAATCTATCTTTTGGCATGAAGTTATTATAATCCAACACCAATCCTTTTAGCAATTGCTATTCGCGCTTTTTCTTCAAGGTTTTCATCCAGCTTTTTAAATTTAATTTTCTGATGATATTTTTTTTCTAAAGCTAGTTTAGTCAAATAATCAGCAAGCCTTGGATTCTTGGGCAATATAGGACCATGCATATAAGTACCGAAACTATTTTTATATCTCGCACCCTCCAGTCCGTCTTCTCCGTTATTGCCATATCCCCTAATAACTTTGCCTAAAGACTCAACCCCTTTTTCTAAATAGGTTCTACCTCCGTGATTTTCAAAGCCGACAATTAAAAAGGATTCATCAAAAGAGGGTTGGACAGAAATATTTCCAATAAGTCTTTTAACATTTTCTCCTGGATTTTCTGTATAAAGATCTAAAATTGCTAATCCTCGCACCATACTTCCATCTGCCTCCTTGTAATATTTTCCAAGAAACTGAAATCCTCCGCAGACATAAAGTCCCGGGATTCCTTCCTCAATTTTTTGAGAAAGAACTTTTTTAATTCTTCTCAAATCATTATTTACGATTTTTTGTTGTCTATCCTGAGCACCACCCATTAGTAGTAAATCGCAAATGGCAAGCTCTTTAATATCAAATCCTGGGTTAAGCAGTTTGACCTCAGCTTTTATTCCTCTCCACTCGCAGCGTTTTTTTAAAACTGTAATGTTACCCTTATCGCCATAGGTATTCATAAGATTTGGATAAAGCCAGCCAATTACAAGTTTCATAGTAGTTTTCTCCCAAGTAAAATTTTTCTAGTTTCAAGCATTGCCGAATAATTTGCAAGAACGTAGAGCTTTTCACCCATTGCTATATTTTCAATCATTTTGTTTATCGCTTCATCGAGATCTGTAAATATGTGGGTAAACTTTTCTGCATATTTTAATCTGATAGCAATGTCATAAACTCTTTCTCCCGATACAGCAATGTTTGTGCTTTTGCTAAGTAAGTTCTCAAAATCGATATCCCAGATCCATGAAACATCAATTCCGTCAACATAGTGATCGTTGAGTACAAGTAAAACATTTTTTGCACCCTGATTTTTAATAGTTTTTAATGACTCATTGAAGCTTGTGGGGTTTTTGGAAAGGAGTATCTCAATTTTTTTTCCATTTATCTCAAATTTTTCTTGTCTACCAAATGGGGGCTTAAATTTTTTAATAGAGCTTAGAATTTTTTCTTGACTAATCTTTTGATTTTTTGCAAAGAGAATGGCTGCGAGGGTAATATATTTGCCATACGTTCCCGCCAGCGGAAAAAAATTCGAACTTGAAATATCAAGACTTGGTCTTTTTAATTTGCATGTCGGACAAGCCCAATTCCCCAGGTGAGAAAACGAGATTGTTTTGTAGATTAACTCTGACTGGCAATTAGGACAGAAGATTGAATCAGCACCATGTTGAATTTCCTTTTCGAGGTTCAAGTTTAAACCGAAGAAATAATTTTTTGTCTTTTTAGTTCCTAATATTGCCATCTGCGGGTCGTCGGCATTTAGTATTAGAGTTGTGTTTGTGCTCAACTTTGAAAAAGAATCTCTCCATTTTTTGACAATTGAGTCAATTTCGCCGTATCTATCTAGCTGATCTCTAAATAAATTAAGGCAAATCATTGTGTTTGGTGTAAGCTTTTTAAGCGCGAGAGGTAAAACATTTTCATCAACCTCGAGGATTAAATAATCTTTTATAAGTTTATTAGATAACTTAGGGATCTCGGAAATTATAGCTGATGCAATTCCATTTAACTGATTAGCCCCTGTTTTATTGTGTGCAACCTGATTTCCGCATTGAGTAAGAATATGAGTAATTAAAGTTGCAGTGGAAGTTTTACCATTTGTTCCTGCAACTAAAACAATTTTCGTTTTGCTATCGATTGCTTGGTCGATAAAATTTTTATTTAATTTTAGAGCGATGTGCCCCGGCCAGGTTCCTCCGCTTCCTAAATTAAAAAAGTTACTAAAAAGGGAAACAGATTTTCCAATTAATACAATCAGAAAATTTAACATTACATTGAACGAAGAATTCTTATCCTTTCTTCAAGAGGAGGATGGGTGTTAAAAAGACTGGTAAAAAAATTTTTTACTTTTTTATTTTCAAATGGGTTTTCAATATAGAGATGAGCAGTGGCATTGCTTGCAAAGCGGGGCGGGGTTTTATCTTTTTCTAGCTTTTCTAAAGCAGATGCTAATCCTTCTGGATACCTAGTTAAAAGTGCTCCTGAAGCATCAGCTAAATACTCTCTTTTTCTTGAAACAGCCAATTGAATTAAGATAGCAACAATAGGAGAAAGAATTGCGAAGATTAAACCGATTACTAAAAATATTCCGTTACCCCTATCCCTATTGTTTGAAAAAAAAGTAATTCTAATAAAAAAATCAGAAATAATAGCTATAAATCCTACGAGAATAGCTACAACACCCATCAGTCTTATATCAAAATTTTTAATATGAGACAGTTCATGGGCAATGACTCCTTCAAGCTCAGTCTCATTCATTACGGATAAAATTCCAGTTGTCGCACAAACAACAGCGTGTTTTGGGTCTCTTCCCGTTGCAAAAGCGTTTGGAGATGGGTCATCTATCACGTACACCCTTGGCGTAGGAAGACCAGCTGCAATACATAAGTTCTCAACAGTTCTATAGTAGTTTGGATAATCAGCCTTTTTAATTTGTCTAGCTCCACTTGTTGCCAGCACTAACTTATCGGAGTAGTAATAGCTTCCTATGCTCATAATTCCTGAAATTATTAAAGCAATGCCGACAAGAGTTAAATTTCCAATTCCGAGCGCTTTGCTAAACACATATACCAGTGTCGTAATGAATACAACAAACAGAAACATTATTATCCACGTCTTCCACTTATTAGAAGAAATAGCTCTATAGATGTTCATAAGAATAGCTTAGAAGCTAACTTTAACAGCATTCTTTTCTGCCTCAGTAGCGGCAAAAAACTCCGCGGATTTAAATCCAAAGAGATTTGCAAAGATTACGTTTGGGAATAATTGAATTTTTGTATTATAATCCATTACGTTTGAGTTGTAGAATTGCCTTGAATAAGCAATTTTATTCTCGGTATCTTCAATTTCTTCCTGAAACTCCTTGAAATTTTCACTTGCTCGAAGCTGCGGATAATTTTCAGCAACAGCGAACAAAGATTTTAGCGTATCTGTTAACATATTGTTGGCTTTTGCTTTCTCCTCAGCGCCTTTTGCGTCCATTAGAGCTGCTCTCATTTTGGTTACATTTTCAAATACTGACTTTTCATGTTTTGCATAACCCTTAACTGTTTCTAACAAGTTAGGGATAAGATCTGTTCTTCTTTTCAGCTGGACATCAATTTGTGCAAAAGCTTCGTTTACACGCATTCTCGCGCCAATCAGAGCATTGTAAAGATAAAAAGCGAAAAGTAGGACTAATCCTAAAACAACGAGTAATATTATTGTCGAATTCATTTACCTCACCACCTTAATTTAATAAATATTTTGTCATTTCATTATAGCTCATTGCATTAATTATGTCATTCTTTTCTGCCCATCCGCGTCTTGCCATTGCAACTCCATATCTCATTAAATCCATTTGATCTGAAGCGTGACTATCAGTATTTATTGCAAATTTTATTCCTAATTCTTTTGCTTTTCTTATTAACGTATCGGGCAGGTCGAGTCTGTAGGGCCAGCTGTTAATCTCAAGAATTTTTTTGTTTTTTTTCACATAATCAAATAATTCATCCCAGATAAGTTCATATCCGTTTCTTTTATTTAATAATCTTCCCGTTGGATGAGCTAGGATTTTTGCTTTGGGATGAGAGAGTCCGGAAATAACTCTTTTAGTCATTTGCCGCTGATCCATGGAACAAACACTATGAATTGAGACAATTATTGCATCAAGTTTATCTAGTGCTTTATCATCAATTGCCAGGCTACCATTAGGCAAGATATCAACTTCAAGCATTTTTACTATCTTTATTTTATAAAGATCTTCAACTCTATAAATTTCCTCGTTTCTTTTTAAAATAAGATCATATATTTGACTTGAAGTGTGCTTGGAAATGCTAGGATTATGTTCAGAAAAAGCAATATATTCATAATGGAGAGATTTTGCCTTACTTATCATTTCTTCTATGGTATTTTTCCCTAAATCATGACTTGGCTCGATTGGAAATGAACTATGAAGATGGAAATCGCCTTTTATATCTGAAAGCTCTATAAGTTTTGGAAGTGAATGTTTAAGCGCTAACTCGATTTCACCTGTGTCTTCCCTAATTTCTGGGGGAATCCAATCCATTGAAAGTTCGCTATAAAAACTTTCCTCAGTGTCAAATTTTAATAGTTTTTCTTTTCCATTTATATTTTTTTTAATTCCTTTTTCAGAAAGAGACATACCGTTTTTAAGTGCATATTCTCTTAAATGTACATTATGATTTTTGCTGCCTGTAAAATGTTGAAGAAGAGAGCCAAAAGATTTCACAGGTTGAGTCATTAAGTCGATCTGCTTACCGCCTAGAGCTAAAATTGAAGCCGTAGTAGGGCCTTTTTCTATAACTCTCTCAAGGTTTGGAAACTTAACAAAGTGATTTATTACAGCTTTGGGATCATCAGTTGCAACAGCAATATCTACATCGCCAATTGTAGGCATCATTCGCCGAAGACTACCTAAAGTTTCCGCGCGTTTTACTTTTTTTGATAAGTATAAGTAATCAAGTACTCTTTGACCTACTTCAAAGGCAATTGGTAAGACCATTCTTGTTGTTTTGCCCTTTCCCAGCTTAAATTCGGCAATCGCTCTTAGGATATCTTTTTCAGATTTCTCCCCAAACCCAGGAATTTTTGCAATTCCGCCTGATTTTGCAATTTTTTCAAGTTCATCAACAGCTGTATCCTGATTTTTAAGACCAAGTTCTATGCTTAGTTTATATGCCCGTTTCGGTCCAAGACTTGGAATCTCGATTAATGCAAAAACTGCCGGAGGAATACCTTTAAGAACATAGTCAAAATGAGAAACCTTGCCTTTTTTAAATAGTTCCTCTAAGCGGGATTTTATAGTTTTTCCGATGTTTGGAACATTATCAAGTTTGTTTTCTTTATAAAGATTTTCAAGTTGTTCAGGAAGACTTTCAATCGTATCCGAAGCATTTTCATAAGCAATGAGCTGAAAATAATATTTCTTTTCATCCTTTATGCGATAACTTGCTGCTACATTCCTAAGGAGCCTGGCAACTTCTTTATTGTTCATTTCAACGGAATCGTATCATAGTAATTGACGCAAGTTCAAATATTGTTATAATAGACCTCATAGTTTTATGGGCTCGTAGTGAAGCGGCCTATCACGCCTCCCTGTCACGGAGGAGATCACCGGTCCGAATCCGGCCGAGCCCGCCCTAATCCTGCTCTTGGAAAGGAGGAAAATGCCTAGAAAAAAATCACAGAAACGATCCATAAAAAGAACCTCGCCAAAAATTAAAAAAATTGAAACTAAACTCAAGAGCAAAGAGCTTCGAGTTTTTTCTGATCTTAAAATGAGTGAATCTTATGTTAGCCTATTTTTAGGTGCATTAGTCGTATTTATTTTTGCACTTATTCTTTTTCTTTTTCTAAAGGGATCTGGAAATCTTAATAAAGTACAACTAAATCTAAGAACGGGGGAACCAGCTAAAGAAGCTCAAAAGAAAATGCAAAGCCAAAAAACTTACATCGTTATGGAAGGTGAAGGACTCTTTGAGATTGCAGAAAAAGTATACGGAAATGGGGATTATTGGATAAATATCGCTCAAGCAAATAATTTATCAAATCCTGACCAAATCGAGACTGGAATGAAGCTTATAATTCCAGAAATTAAAAAGTAAGTAGAGTGCGGGATTAGTACACCGGTAGTATGCTACCTTCCCATGGTAGAGAAGCGAGTTCAATTCTCGTATCCCGCTCAATTGAAAAATTATGACTACAGAAGCTGAAAAGTTATTAAATAAAGGCTTAGCTGGATATACAGGTGACAAAACCAGTAGAGTTGAAAGGGGAAGCCCCCCGTTTGTTGGAAAATCATCAGATTTCAGAGATGGCCTTGATGGATACTATCGAGATGAATGGTTTGCCCATAGAACTGGCGGTGGGCAAGAGCTCGCAATTGTCGAAGGAAAAACAGTAACTAGAGTCTACGGCGGAGGCGTTGTGGATGAAGAGTATCTGAGAGAAGCAGGCATTACTGAAGAAGAAGTTTCCGCAAAACATAAAGAATTTCTAAGTCGTGCCAAAGGAAAGACAAGGCTACATGATGAATATTTTGATGAATTTACAGAAGGAGATAAGCGTTGGGCATACGAATATCGTGTATTGCATTACATTAAACAAATTCCACAAACTATTGGTATTGAAATGATGCATGTTAATAGTCATATAGTTTTTTCACATGGGTTTGTTAATACAACTGTTGAATAGCGCTTCTTGACGGTATCTTTCACCATTTGTTATTATTAGTTGTGCCCCTAAGAAACATTAAGAAAAATTCTACAAAATACATTTTTGTCTCCGGAGGAGTAATTTCAGGTATCGGAAAAGGCGTAACTTCAGCATCAATCGCGATGCTTTTAAAGGCCGCGGGATATAGAGTCGCCCCAATAAAATTTGAAAACTACTTAAATCTTGATGCAGGAACGATTAATCCTATAGAACATGGTGATCCATTTTTATGCGAAGACGGAACCGAAGGAGATATGGATATAGGTACATATGAGAAGTTTTTAGACGAAGATATGGGTTCAGAAAATTTCGTAACAATGGGGAAAATCTATTCTACAGTAATCGAGCGTGAAAGAAGATTTGAATATAACGGCGAAGACGTAGAAGCAATTCCCTACATAACTGACGAGATCATTTCTCGAATTAAAAATGTGGCAAAAGTCAGAAATGCAGACATAGTGGTAATAGAGCTTGGTGGAACAGCAGGAGAATATCAGAATGTCTTTTATTATGAAGCATCTAGAATAATGACTCTTAAAAACCCCGGAGATGTTATTCATGTTCACGTAAGTTATGTGCCAACCCCGCCTCATTTAGGAGAACCAAAAACCAAACCCACTCAACTATCTGTTAGAACATTAAATGAATTAGGAATTCAGCCGGACTTTATAATTACTCGTTCGGTCAAATTTCTTGATGAGAGAAGAAGGGATAGGCTTGCCCTTTTTTGCAATGTAGATTCATCGAATGTTATTTCAAGTCCTGACCTCCCCTCAGTCTATGGAGTTCCGCTAGTTTTAGAGGATCAAAAATTGTCTGAAAAAATCCTTAGCAAGCTTGGATTAAAAGTAAATAAGCCAGATCTCAAGCTATGGACAAAATTTATAGCAAATGTAAAAAAAGTAAAAGAGCAAAAGGACTTTTTGGATATTGTCATCGTTGGTAAATATTTTGGAACGGGAGACTATGAACTCCGGGACAGCTATGCAGCTCTTTTTGACGCATTAGATCACGCCTCGTTTAATTTAGGTATCAGAGTTAGGACTAGATGGATAAATGCTCAAAAAATTGAACAAAGCAATGATTTGAATGAATTGATAGGAAAACCCGACGGTCTGATAGTTCCGATTGGCTGGGGAGAAAGAGGCGCTGAGGGAATGATAAAAGCTGCAGGCTATGCGAGAAGTGAGAAAATTCCATACTTAGGGCTATGCTACGGAATGCAGCTAGCAGCAATATCTTACGCAAGAGACGTGCTTGGCATTAAAGACGCAAATACTGAAGAGAATAGTCCGAAAGGAAAAAATTTGATTATTCATTTAATGCCGAAACAGAAAGGCATCATGGCAAGACGAGCCTATGGAGGAACTATGAGACTTGGCACTTGGGATGCTCTTGTAAAAAGGGGGACGATAGCATATCAGTTTTATGATAAATATCACCAGTTCTTAGATAAGAAAAAGGGACTTACAAGCGAGCGTCACAGACATAGATATGAATTCAATAACAAATACGCTGATAAATTTGAAAAGTCAGGTTTTAAGATCAGTGCTAGATCCGTTGTTGAAAACTTGGTTGAGATCATGGAGCTTCCGCGTAAAGCTCATCCATTTTATCTAGGTACACAGGGACACCCCGAATATAAATCAAGACCTCTAAGACCCCATCCCATATTTTTAGGATTTATAGAAACAATTTCTGAATTGAAGAAAAGCTGAATTTTAAGTATAATACTCATCATGCTTAAAACCATTGATTTCCGCCCGGGAGACATTATTCGTGTTTCTCAAAAAATTGTTGAGGGAGACAAAGCCAGAATTCAAAATTTCGATGGTACGGTTCTCTCTATAAGAGGAAGGGGAGAAAACAAAACCTTTACTGTAAGAAAAATGGTAGGAGAGGTTGCGGTTGAGAGAATATGGCCACTTGGATCTCCAAATATTGAAGAAGTTAAGGTTAAAGGTAAAGTCAAAAAAAATCCAAAAAGAGCAAAACTTTATTTTCTCCGAAATATTTCTTAAACAATGAGGATTGTCAATCCTACTGCTCGATTGGGTGAAGAAATAGCCACTAAATTTCTTTCTAAAAAGGGTTACAAAATTATTGATCGAAACTTCAGACGCGGTTACGGCGAAATCGACATCATCGCAGTTAAAGACAAAACTTTAGTTTTTGTGGAAGTTAAGACAGCAAATTCCACTTTTCTTATCTCTCCACTTGAGCATATCAATTATTTCAAACTAAAAACACTCACACGGAGTGCGGAGTTTTATAAATCTATACATCCAGAACTCCCAAGTGCAATGAGAATTGATGCTATTGCTGTTCAAATAGATTCGATGGGAAATAGTAAAATAGAACATGTAGAGAATATTTCTGTATGAAACGGGGAATTGCCACATTTACACTTGACTCGGGACGTTGTCCTCCATGGCTTTTTGAAAGAATGGTAAGGCTAGGCCGCTCGATGACTGAAGTTTTAATTGATGAGTACGGTCCGGATGAGTATATAAAAAGAATAGCTGATCCTGTCTGGTTTCAGTCACTTGGTACGGTTCTTGCTTTTGATTGGAACGCATCAGGATTAACAACAATACTAACTGCAGCACTTAAAGAAGCAATTAGAGGGCAAGAAAAAGAATTAGGAATATTTATTGCTGGTGGAAAAGGAAGCACAAGCCGCAAGACTCCCGATCAGATAATTGAGTGGGGAAGTCGTTTAAATTTTAGTACTGCTAAAACAAGTAAATTAGTTCACTCTTCTAAAATGTCTGCTAAGGTAGATAGTTCTTTAGTCCAAGACGGATATACCCTATATCATCATGCATTTTTTGGGAGCATTAGTGGCGCATGGGCTGTAGTACAGCAAGGAATGAATACAGAAAATAGTACCGCCAGACGTTATCATTGGTTTTCAGATGCTTTTGAAAGCTTTGTAGACGAGCCGCATAGTGGAATTGCTTCCCAATTATTCAAAAAGAGGGTTTTAAATTTAGTTGCTAAAGCAAGTCATAAAAATAGAGATGTGAGTATCGATTTAGTTAAATCGGGATATATGACACTCATGAAAGATATTGAAATTCTGCGCAGGCATTCAGGCTCGCTTTCGAAAGTTTTAGCTCTTAAAACAGGGGACGAGCAATTAACTCTGGCAAGTTTTCCAGGAATAGAATTTCATTCTCATCCTGTTGAATTCGAGAATTTTGGAAAAAGTAAATATCTGGAGAAAATCTTGGCTAGGATTACTGATTTAAAGCCGGAAAACTATGAAGAGCTAGTTGCTATAAAAGGAGTCGGCGGAAAAACTATGAGAGCTCTTTCTTTAGTTGGAGAAGTAATTTATGGGGCAGATCCATCGTATGAAGACCCGGCGAGGTATAGTTTCGCTCACGGAGGAAAAGACGCTACTCCCTACCCCGTCGATAGAGAAACTTATGATCAGACGATTCAAATTCTCCAAACAGCAGTCAGGAAAGCTAAAATTAATCCAAAAGAAAAAAACAAAGCCCTAAGAAGAATTGCAAAATAAAACTATTGCTTAAGAATTTTTATTTGGTCCCGGAGAATTACTGCAGTTTCGAAGTCCAGCTCTTTTGCCGCTTCTCTCATTTCCGCAGTCAATCTTCTAATTAATAGATCCCTCTCGTCAGGAAGCAAAACCTCTTTTTGCTGAAGGTGTGTAATAAACTGAGCGGATTTTTGATCTTCCTCCTCCTTTTCTACTAGCCGTGCCCTTATTGATTTCACAATTGAACGGGGGGTGATTTTATGTTTTTTATTAAATTCCAATTGAACATTGCGCCTTCTTTCTACTTCTTTTATCGCTTCTTTCATTGATCCTGTGACATTGTCCGCATACATAATCACTTCTGCATCAACGTGTCTCGCCGCTCTCCCCATGATTTGAACTAAAGAGGTCCTACTTCTAAGAAACCCTTCCTTATCAGCATCCAATATTGCGACAAGAGAAACTTCAGGAAGATCAAGTCCTTCTCGGAGGAGGTTTATTCCTACTAAAACATCGTATTCTCCTTCCCGAAGTTTATCGAGCTCGTCCTGCCTGTCCAGGGTGGCGATATCCGAATGTAAATAAGAAACTTTTATTCCATGCTCTTTTAGAAAACTTGATAAGTCCTCAGCCATCCTTTTAGTTAAAGTGGTGACCAAAACACGCTCCGATTTTGCAACCCTTTTTTCTATTTCAGAGATTAAATCATTTATTTGTCCTTTTGTCTCCCGTATGGTGATCCTCGGATCAACAAGACCAGTTGGTCTAACCAATTGTTCAACGACTGCTTTAGCGGACTCTTCTTTAGCAAGAGACAGTTCGTAATCGTTTGGCGTTGCAGAAACGTAAACCATCTGGTGGGTTCTCTGCATAAATTCTTCATATCGAAGTGGCCTATTATCTAAGGCGGAGGGGAGTCTGAATCCATACTCAATTAAAGTTTCTTTTCTTGATCTGTCGCCGTTATACATTCCTCGCAGTTGGGGAAGAGTAATATGTGACTCATCAATTAGACACAGCCAATCTTTAGCGCACTCTTCAAAATAGTCAAGAAGCGTATGGGGAGGTTGTCCAGGGGATCGTCCGTCAAAATATCGAGAGTAATTTTCAATTCCGTTGACAAATCCTACTTCTCTTATCATTTCTAAATCATAATTAGTCCGCTGTTCTAACCTCTGGGCTTCCAAAAGTTTGTTTTGTGACCTTAATTGTCCAAGTCTAATTGCAAGATCAGCTCTTATTTGTTTAAATACATCATTATAGGTCCTTGGGTCTGTCATATAGTGTTTAGCGGGATAAATTACGCTACCCGTGAGTGTTTTAATTGTGCCTCCGGTGAGTGGATCGAATTCAGAAATTTTTTTAATTTTGTCGTTTAATATTTCGATTGATAATCCATAATCAGAGTAAGCTGGAAAAATCTCGATATTCTCACCTCTTAATCTAAAAGTCCCTCGCTTCATTCCATAATCATTTCTATCGTATTGAAGGTCTGTCAGTCTTAAAATTATTAATTTCTGAGATAACTTAACCCCCTTTTTAATCTCTAAAACAAACTTTCCATACTCGATAGGGGAGCCGATATTGTAAATACAAGAAACAGAAGCTACTACTATTACGTCCTTTCTTGTCAAAAGGTTAGTTGTTGCCGCAAGTCTTAATTTATCAATTTCCTCATTAATTTCTGATTCCTTTTCAATATAAGTGTCTGACTGTGGAATATATGCTTCAGGCTGGTAATAATCATAATAAGAAACAAAATAAGAGACTGCATTTTGGGGGAAAAAATCCCTAAATTCCTGATAAAGCTGAGCGGCGAGTGTTTTATTGTGCGAAATTATTAGCGTAGGTCTTTGTAAATTTTCTATGACATTTGCCATAGTAAATGTTTTTCCAGACCCGGTTACTCCTAAAAGAACTTGATGTCGGTTTTTCTCTTTAAGGCTCTTTATAAGCGATCTTATAGCCTCTGGTTGGTCTCCGGCCGGCTTGAAATCTGATGAAATCTTAAAGTTCATCACAATCCTCAATTGTAGCATAAAAACTGACCTCATTTGAGCTATTTTGTCATCTTGTTATATTTCACTTTTTTTCGTATAAAATATACATATGCCCGGAGTACTATATAGAAAAGAAAGAGAAGTGCTTGAGTTCTTAGCTCAGTTTCAAAATCAGTATGGTTTTTCTCCTACGCTTTCTGAAATCGCAAAAGCGACGGGCCACAGGAGCAATTCTACTGTACATACAATCATTCGCTCTTTGGTTGAAAAAGGATATGTTCAAAAAGTTGATGGGAACACTAGAGTTCTTAAAATCATTGATGAAAAGATCGCAAATACTTTTCAGGGAGTACTACCAACAGTTGAGCTTCCATTGATGGGCTATATTGCTGCCGGAAAGCCCCTTGAACCGTACACTGATCCTAATGCCACATTTCATGTCTCAGCTTCTATGATTTCAGGTCAGAAAACTGCGTACGTTCTTCAAGTTAAGGGTAACTCTATGATTGAAGAAGGAATATTAGACGGAGATTATGTGGTAATAGAAAAAACCGATATTGCGTCAAATGGCGACATAGTAGTAGCTTTAGTTGATGATAGCTTGGCAACTCTTAAGAAATTCTATAAAGAGGGAGATCAGGTGGTTCTTCGGCCTGCAAATTCAGAGATGGAACCAATTTACCCTAAGCAACTTCGAATTCAGGGAATTGCAGTGGGCATTGTGCGTAAATTCAAAACCTATTAATGTAACTTCGGCAGCTTAATGATCTTAAGTTTGTGGTTAATGTACCAAAGAACTCCTGCAAGAAGAGTAATCGCGATTAAAATTTCAAATTTTCTATAAATGGGCTCTAGCTGATTCCATCTCTCTCCTAGGTAAAAACCAATATATGTTAGAAGAACGGACCAGATTAATGAACCGATAAACGTGTAAAATGAAAATTTCCAAATATTCATTTCTGCAAGACCTGCAGGTAGAGAGATAAATGTTCTGACTCCGGGAAGCAGTCTTGAGAAGAACACTATTTCATTTCCGTATTTTTTGAACCAATGGCGAGATTTCTCGTAATCTTCTACCGTGAGTAAAAGAATTTTTCCATATTTTTTAATCCAGCCGACAATTACTGTTTCCTCAAGGAAATATCCTATGTAGTAAGCGATTAGAGATCCCACAAGATTAGCAATAGCGCCTACAAGAACTACTGAGACAAACAAAAGTTTTCCTTGACTAACCAAGAATCCTGAAAATGGCATGGTAATTTCAGAAGGAATAGGAATTAAGGCCGATTCCAAGGACATTAGAATAAATATGCCAACGTATTTTGTTGTTTCAATTAGATGTATAATTGAGGAACTTAAAATTTCTATAATATGGGACATTTAGGGACTTTGTACATTGT
>Ga0209541_10009695_pt1 | contig 15548 bp, 16 predicted proteins | sample RifCSPlowO2_01_FD_184027 | JGI IMG/M metagenome (GOLD analysis project Ga0209541, IMG submission 184027) | Groundwater microbial communities from Rifle, Colorado - Rifle CSP2_plank lowO2_0.1 (SPAdes) (version 2) | ecosystem: Environmental > Aquatic > Deep subsurface > Groundwater | place...
CACAAATGAGTAGGTGGATCCGTCCACGACCAATACGTCGCCGAAGGGAAGTTTTTTCTTGCTCACGATTTTGGTGATTCCGATTCCCGAGTTTTGGACGATGAATTTTCCGGGTTCAAAAATCAATGTGGGGGGCGCAAGGCCGATGTTGTGGCATTGGCGTTCGAAGTAACGTGAAAAATCGATGCCCATGTCTTCGGGTTGAAAGCATTTTTTGTCGCTTCCGACCTGGACCGGAAATCCGCCGCCTAAATCGATGTTCTCGATGCGGTTTCCTTTTTGAAGCGAGTATTTGGCGAGCTGGAGGAGTTTTCGCGCGGCTAGGTAGTAGGCGCGGGGATCCGTGATATTGGCGCCGTGAAAATGCAGTCCTTTGAGGTCGAGGTATTCGCTGGCGATGGCTTGGTTGATGGCTTTTTTGGCTTGGTGAAGCGGGATTCCGTATTTGTGTTTTTTGGTGGAGTATTTTCCAAGCGAGATCAGGGGGTTGATGCGAAGAAAAATCTTGATTTTTTGACTGATTTTTTGACCGAGTCGTTCGGTGCGGCGGATTTCTTCGAGCGAGTCCAGTGTGATGGCCGAGACTCCGATTTTGGCGGCAAACAAGATGTCTTGTTCGGTTTTGAAAAGGCTCGTAAACGTAATTTGTTCCGGAGTGAAGTCCGCAAGCAGTCCGAGGATGATTTCCCCAACCGAGCTTGCGTCCAGATCGAATCCTTCTTCGCGGCACATGCGCAGGATTTCCAGGTTTGAGTTGCATTTGCTCGCGTATTGGGGTCGCAGTTTGGGGTACGAAAACGCGTTTTGAAATCGACGCAGGCGATCGCGGATTTCGCGCTCGACCATCACGTAAACGGGGGTTCCGTATTTGTGAGCGATATGCGAGACACTGATGCCTTCGATGTAGAGTTCTCCGTCGTTGCTTTGGGAGAAGAACCGCCACCGAGGTGCGAGTCTTCGTTGAACTGTTTTTGAACTAGGCATGACTGAATCAAAGGATAACAAATTGGGTTGTATCTATTTGGTGGGTAATCAAGTTTAAAAGATTTGACCAATTTGTTTCACCGGCAAAACGCCAGGGATGTGGTTTTTATGGTTTTTGGACCGGTTTTGTATAGATTTGTTATTTGGAGGGTCGTTTTGAATTCGTCTGAACTTAAACCAAGAACCGCGATTCCGGAGATCGTGTTAGAAATCGTTTCCAAGGCGGAGCCGCGCAAGTTTGCCACGGACAAAGGCAGTGGAAAAGTTTGCTCGTGCGCCGGAAAAGACGAAGCCGGTGAAGTATCGCTTAGTTTGTGGAACGAACAATGCGACCAGTTCAATGAAGGAGACGTCGTCAAGATTACCGATGGCTGGTGTACGGAGTACAATGGTCAGTTGCAGGTGTCAACGGGTCGCAATGGAAAAATTGAAAAAGTGTAAAAGGGAAAAAAATCCCTTTTATTTTTCAAAAAAATAGTTTCGTTTTCTAAAAGATTTCCGTATTCTCTTTTTCGGCGTCCGGGCTCGGCTCCTCGGATTTTCGTTTCAATTCTTCTTGCCACTTCGCCAAGTGCTTGGCATCGCAAAAATGGTAGTATTTTCGAAAATCGCCGCGGGATTCTTCGCGGTGAATCGCGTCCCGGAATTCTTTGACTGTTCCGCAATAAGCGCATCGTACTTCTGGCAAAAATCTCACCTGTAAGGTCCTTTATAGGCTGTACTCACGACAGGCTTTAAAAGGTTGGGTTTTGGGCCCATTTTGAGGCAGCGGACCCAAAAACCCTTAAAACCAGGCAGTATCCGAGGACCTATCTTCGGACGATCTGCACGAGCGTGGTTGACTGATTGTTCATACGCTGTCGAAACCCGAAGATTCCCCCGATAACCCCTTTGAATCGAGGAACGCTTACTTTTTCCGGCGTTTTTCGAACGAACGCAATCCAATCCATTACTTCCCCTTAACCCGGGCTCCTTTTGCCCAATAGACTACAACCCACGTTGTTTAAATATACTAACTATCGAAAGTGCATCAGCTATTTTTTTGTTAGTGGCATCAGTTTAAATATACTTTGTATACTAGAGTTATTTTGTATAGTGATTGCATGGCGTTTGGAAAACTCGAATTACAGGGCTTGGAAGCTACTTTGAAGACCTGTGGCCAAAAGTTCGGTTTTCAGATTCTTGCGATTTTGATGTCTACCCGCACCGGAAAAGGGTTTAACGATCTTTTACGCGAGATTTCGGACATTTCTCCACGAACGCTTTCGCTTCGGTTAAAAGAACTGGAAGCAAAGCGCTTGGTCTCCAAAAACATTTCCATGGGTCCCCGGGTCAAGATCGAATATCGTATCACGGATCGCGGCTTGCAGTTTGAAAAAGCACTTGAAGAAATGGCCCGCGCCGGGTCAAAGCTTTAATGCGAGTTTGTTTCTCCTTATTTCATGCAACGCCCCGCGATGGCCGTTTTGGTCTTGGTGCTCGGAATTGTGGTAGCGAGCTTATTCCTCTATTTTGACGTTTCCATCACTTCTTTTGGCGTTACTTCTGTTTCAAATACCCCCGCACCCAAGGGACTTCCCGTGTGTTTTGAATCGAAAGGCTGTTTTGACGCGGAAGTAGCGGCATCCCCTTTGGCCAGGGAACGCGGTTTGATGGATCGAACGTCTTTGGCCCCCAACCATTCGATGTTGTTTGTGTTTCCGGTTCCAGATCAGGCCCGGTTGTTTTGGATGAAAAACATGCGGTTTCCGTTGGATATCGTTTGGATCAATTCCGAGAAAAAGATTGTTGGAATTTCGAAAAATGTTCCTCCGTGTGAAGAAATCCATTGCCCCAGTTTTGCTTCGCCGGCACCGGCGTCGTTCGTACTCGAAATCAATGCGTTCGCGGCGGATGAAAGAGGGCTGAAAATCGGTGATCGGGTGTCGTTTCCGGATATTAATGTTTTTTCGGAATAAGAACCGCTTTTTGGATGTCATATCGTCCGGTGTTTTCGTTTTGCATGGTAATCGTCGCCTGGTCCACCCGGATTTTTTTGGAAAAAAGAGGGCAGTCCAGCACCAGACTTTCGTATTCGCCGCCTTCTCCCGCGACATTGACCCCTAATTTTTTGTGGAGGTTGGAAAGTTCCGCTATTTTGGCGGGGTCCAAGGGTTTTCCAAGCCAATCACGGGTTAATCCTTGACAGGCAATACTGGAAAAAACAAGGGAAAACGAACGAGATAACAGTTCCACTAGTTCTTGGGTTTGGTCGACGTGCCAAAGCGGGGAAAAGCTCTTAAGCCCAAGTTCGTCGCAGATTTTTTCAATACGACTTCGTTGATAATTAGAGTAAAGGGCTCCGTTGACCACGCCTTGGATGCCGTATTTTTCTTTGGCTTTCACCAAGGCAACTCGTAGGTCGTCGAGTTCTTTTTCCTTGGTTCCAGGAGTCGTCTGTACCACTAAGGGAATGCGGCTTGCGCGAGCCTGGAGCTTGACTGCGGAAATATTGGGCGTGTGAAACATGTAGGAATCGGGATTTTGGCTTTGAAGGCTTACCAAACAGGACAAGGGATAGTTGCGTTCGGCGAGGATGGTTGCGGCAAGCCAGGAATCTTTTCCGCCGCTGATGAGCGCGGCCACCGGAATATTAGTTTTGGGTCCAAGCGACGCAAGGTAGGCGGATTTGCTTGGGTATTTTTCTTTTTTGGCGATTTTTTCAAGGGTTTTGTCGGCGTTGCTTCCGTATTGTCCGGCTTTTTTAGGGCGGTTTTCAATGGCGGGAGATAGTTTCCAGTGGTGCGCCAGTTTTCGAAGAATGACTTTTCGATGGGGGGCGGAAATTTTGAGGGTGTCGGGAAGTTGCAGGGCAAACGGAATTAGTTCGCGGTCATAGTAGGGAACGCGTAATTCGACGTGGTGGTGCATGGTCAAGACATCGTCTCGATAAAGGTCTTTTTCGTATGCTTTGCGTAGATACGAAATGCTGTCAAGGTATGCGTTTTGGGGGCTTTTTTCTTGGCGGGCGTATCCGCCGAAGAGTTCGTCGGAGCCAAGCCCGGAAAATACGACTTTGCATCCTTTTTCATGCGCTTTTTGGCTGGCCAGATCGATGCCGGTGGCGACCGCGATTTTGACGGGGTCGGTGGATTCAATCAGAGAAACCAAACGGGCAAACAAGGCGGGGGCCTTGGAGAGCGAAACGGAGTGAACTTCCAACGTCAACCCGAGTTCCGCGGCCGCGTCTTCCGCGGCTTTTTGGTCGCTGGGTTCGGGAAGATCGAGGTCGGAAATGCACCCAAAAAACAAGGCAGGGGTGTGGCCGAGGCGTTTGCAGGCGGCGGCTATGATCACAGAATCGATGCCGCCCGAGAATAGGATTCCGAAGGGCTTGGCTGGGATGCGTTTTTTGACTGCGTTCAAAAATATTTTTTCAAATTCTAATAGTGTGTGTTCCGTATCCGGCGTGAAGGCAACGGGGGAAGTAAACTCAAACCAGGAACGGTTGTCAAGCCGGTGATGAATCAAGTCGTAGCAAAACAGGTGCCGTGGGTTTTGTTCAACGGGTTTTGAAAATCCCATGGCGTAGAGGGCTTTGGCTTCGGAGGCAAAACCGAAGCGGTTGTTTTCAAGGGCATACCAGATGGGTTTGACGCCGACGGGGTCGCGGCACAAAAAAACCCTGTTTTCTTTCCAATAGGCAAAGGCGTAATCGCCGTCTAGTTCAGCCAAAAGGGTTTCCATGCGATTGGAAGGCGTTTTTTCCAGGAGTTTGAACAACAGCTCGGCGTCGTTTTGCGCGTCAATTTTGTGTTTTTTGGCGAGTTCTTTCCAGTTGTAGAGCTCGCAGTTGGCCACCAAGGCGCCTTTTCCAACCAAAGGTTGTTCTTGATAGGATACGATGGAGTGTAGACAGTGCCCGATGGCGTTTTGGGTTTTTTTGACTGGAAAAACGGGTTTTTTGGCGTGGTAGGTCACGGTTCCGGCGTACAGCCCGTACTGGTCGGTGCCGCGGTGTTGAATGGTTTGCATTCCGACCACCAGTTTTTTTCCGGCGAAGGGATCGTTAAAGACACCGATGATTCCGCACATATGTTTCAATCCATGAATCGAAAGGAATTAGTTGGTTTGGTTGGCTTTTACTTCCGCGGCCAACGCTTTGAGTTCCGTGATGGTTTTGGCTTTTGAAAAATCCGCCTTTTTCGTTTTTGGGATTGCACTCAGGAAATGCAGGCAGTTGGTTTTGATGCGGCCCACGTGAAGAAAACCGTAGGTCTCGCAATGGTCAAGATAGCGGACCAGGCCATCGACGGGTGAAATTCCGGGTTTTCCTTGGACTTGGGCAAAGATGCCCGGGTTTCCAATGGCGGAGCGCGCAAGCATGACCCCGTCGCAATGGGTAGTGTGCAGCACGTATTCATAGGTTTCTTGGTTCCACACGCCGCCATTATTAATGACGGGAATGGAAAGCGTTTCTTTGACTTTGGCGACGAGGTCTAAATCCACGGGGCCTGAGTGGCCTTGTAAAACCGTTCGGGCATGCACGGTAAGGCCATCCGCACCGGCGTTTTCGATCCGTTTTGCAATATCGAGGGCGTCTTGAGGACGGCTGGGCAGGCGAATTTTGGCGGTGATGGGTTTTTGGGTGGCTTTGCGCATGGCGTGGATGAGGGCTTCAACCCGATCGGGGTGGTCAAGCAAAGCGCTTCCAATTCCGCTTTCGCGGGTTCGGTCCGAGGGGCATCCTAAGTTGATGTCAAAAAGGTCTGCTTTTTCTTCCAACAGTTGAATGGTTTGAATTAACCGGTCGGGTTGCGCGGAGGAAACTTGAATTCCAAACGGATGATCCGAGGGGGTGGTGTGGCTTGCTTGGGCGGCCACACGAGGGTTTCGAAGAATTGCCTCGGAATGAGTCATTTCTGTAAACGTCAGGGCGGCGCCTTGTTCTCGACATAAGAGTCGAAACGCCGGGTCGGTGACTTTGAACATCGGCGCCAGAAGTAACTGATTATCTAGAGTAAGGGAACCAATTTTCAAGGTCGGCATATAGAGATTAACTCCATCCGCGATAAAATGCTTTCGTTAACAAAGAAGGAAAAAACCATTGAATACGCCAAAATTAGTTATGTATATGGCTATTTTTCGTTTATTGACGATAGGTCACGATGACCCGGTACGCCATGAAGATAACTTAACCGAAATGAAAAAATACCGCGACAGTTAACCAAAACCCCACTAAAAAATATTCTAAAAGTTTTTTAGAAAAAAAAACACAGATAAGCACCCACTCACGCAACGCAATGACAAAACAGCCCCGGATCGACCCAAAACCCCCTTAAAACGAGGGATAAAACACCGGTACGAAAAACTAATAAATATTACAAAAATTGTTTGAAAAGAATACCAAAAATTCAAATAAAAAGATAAAAAACAAACCGTTTTCTCGTTTTAGGATGTTTAGATGCGCAAGATATAGGGGTTAGACCCTCAAAAAGGCCCAAGAACCCGATTTTACAAAACAAAAAGAGTATTAGAAAAAGAAATAAAATATATAAAATTCGGTTATGTTTACGGAAAAAATAAAGCCTCGCGTAAACGCGGTTTAAAGCCCAATTAGGGGAGGTCGACACAAAATTAAAATAACGTTAAAAAGTGAAGATTATTTGGTGCGACGTGCCCAATAGATGCCAAATAACAAACCTGCACAAATCGCAAGAATTGTTAACAAGGCCAATTCATAGGATTCGAACCCCGGCAAGCGAGAAACCGTCGCTGGAATCTCGGTCGTGGCGCGTTCTATTACCGGAACCATGGTGGTGCCCATCACTTTGTCACTAACATCCGTGGCATTTGTTTGTAGGGGGGCGGAAAACGTGTTTTCACTAAAGAACCGGGAGAAGAGATAAATGCCAGTACCGACCAATGCCATTGAGGATATCCCGAGCATGAGCATGATTTTGCTGTCACCGGGATTCAAGAGGTCTTTACCTTTTCCGGTTAAAGCGTAATATTTCCATTTGCGGCCTTCGTCTTTGGATTCAACCAACCCCGCTTTTTTGAGTAGTTCGATGTGTTCGTTTACGGTCGGCGGACTAAGGCCTAGTTTTTGAGCCAGCTCGCTTTGGGTTTTTCGACGTTCGTTTAGTTCTTTGAGGATCTGAACCCGGGTTTCTCCGGCAAGCGCTTTGAAGGTATCTTTATCCAGGGAAATTTCTTTCATGGTCGTCCATTAGAATGTGTTGAATTGGGTTTTTGAGGGTTTTGGTTTTGGTTAGGGGATTCCCTTTCGTTTTTCCAGCAGGTAAATGAGACGATGAATCTTGTTGGTGTCACTGGTGTACAAATACGGAAACACGCGGGCGTATTCGGGAAAGGAAAGCGGGTTGGTGGACACAAACCCGTGTTTTTCAAACAATTTTTCCGAAAAACGGAGGAGCTTTCCTTCGATGGTGGGAAACTCCGGCAGAATAATGACGACGGGTTGTCCTTTTTTCATTTTGTGGGAAAGCGCGCGAAAAAGTCCGTCAAAAATCTCTTCGAGCTCGGCCAAGGTTTGTCGCGCGGTGTTTACGGAGGGTAGCCGCGTCAAGTACGGCCCGAGGGTGGGCTCTGTAGCCACGCCGTCAAACGAAAGGGGGTGTCGCGACAAATGAGTGGCATCCGCATTCACGAGTTCGGTTTGACCGGGCCCGTTTTTGAGGTATTTCAGATTTTGTCGTGCCGCTTTGATGGCGTCCGGATCTTGGTCCACGCCAACGGCGTTTAGACCAACCAGTCGCGCTTCTTGCAGGATGGTTCCAACGCCGCAAAACGGGTCCAGAAGCGTTTGGGTGGGTGAAAGCCCGGTGAGGTTGACGAGGATGCGCGCGAGTCGGATGGATATGGCGCTGACTTTGTTTTGAAGTACGCGTTCTTTGTCGCGTTTTGAAATGGCTTTGGCATTGGATGCGGTAATGGTGCGGCCCACGTAGATCGTGTTGTTTTTTTTGGCGATACAAAAATCAAACCCGGTGTCGAGAAGCCCGCGCGAAAAGATTTCGCTGGGGTGAATCGAATTTTGGTTGGGTTCTCCATGGGTTTTGGGGGCCTTGTACATGGCCTTGACGTGGTTTTCTTTGAAGGCGGTTTTGAAATAGGCTTGGAAAAATTTTTGTTCTTTGGATGAAACGTTTCCAAAAAACGAAAATCCGTAGTAAAAACGGGGTTCAAGATTCGAGAAGATCGGTAAAAAAAGTTGGTCTAATGCGGCCTGATCAAGGGTTGAGAGAGAACCGAGTACGTGCGCGATTTTGACGGTGCCTCCCACGCGTTCCTGCAACTCGAAGGGGTCAAGCGCACCTAGAAGCAAGCAGGCGTTTTTCCAGTGGGCGTGCAGGGTCCATGGCGTTCGATTGGCACGGTTTAGAATAACGAGTTCCGCAAGCGAAAGCGGAGCGTCGCGTCCCAAAACCACCAAAAAAGAGCCGTTCACTACAGGACCTGCGGGCATATTATTATTAACTGTTCTTCGAAAACTTTTTTTCATGGTTGCACGACGGGAAAAAACCCCAAAATCCGGAAAGATCGAAAAACCCGAAGATACGGAATGGCGTAAGTGGTTTGGAACCCTGACCAAAGACGATCATAAGCGCTATTTGGCCAAACTCGGTCTTGGAGAGGACGACCTCGAAGAAATGGACGAGGTTAAGCGCGAATTGCAAAGCGCGGAATCCGAACCCGCGGAAGAAACGGAAAAATAACTTTTTGAACGCCGTTTCTTTTTGCGACACAGGATTTATTAGGCTCTTTTTCGTAGTGTATACATCATGAGCGAAACGGATTCGGAAATTTTGCCGCATAACCAGGAAATGCTGACGCGTTTTCGCCAGGAACTGGTCGTCACGGGGTACTCGAAGCAGACGATCAAAACATATCTGTTTTTGGTTTCGGATTTTTTGAAGTCGCTCCAAAAGCCCGTGGAAGAAACCGAAAAAGCGGATATCGTGGGATACATCGCGAACCGCAAGGAGAAAGAAAATATTTCGAATTCGAGTTTGGCATTGGCGCACTCGGCGCTCAAATTCTTTTTTGGAAATTTTTTAAAATTAAAAATCATGGAAGACGTGCGCGCCATGAAAAAAGCCAAAAAGCTCCCGACCGTTCTCACCAAGGCCGAAGTAAAAGCGTTGATCAAAGCGACCAAGAAGGGGCGTAATCGTTTGATTGTCGAATTTTTGTATTCGTCCGGCGTGCGCGTAAGCGAAGCCGTCAAACTCAAGGTCGCGGACCTCGAGTTAAGCGAGTTTATCGGCCGAGTGAAAGGCGGCAAAGGAAACAAGGACCGTATCATTATCTTGTCCAAGAATTGGGTGTCGGATCTGAAGCGCTATTTGAAGCGAAAAAAAGTTTCAAGCGAGTTTGTGTTCTCCAAAAAAACTACCGGGACATCCATTTCGGTGGATACCATTCAGCGTATTATTCGCAAAGCGGCGGCCAAGGCGGGAATTCAAAAAGAAGTGACGCCGCACAGCATGCGTCACTGTGTAGAAGCGAATACTCGGATTTTTACTTCGAATGGAATTGTTTCCGCGCAGGCTTTGTTTTCCGGAAAAGGCACCTTGGTTCGAAGCTTTGAATGGAACACACAACACGTGATCAATGCCCCGTTGGTGGGTGCGTTCATGCAGTATGCAGAAGGGCTTCTCGAAGTCAATGCGGGTGGTTATTTGTTAACATGCACGCCAGAGCATCGTTTTTTTGTAGCGACTGTGTATGGCCTTGGGGAAGCATGTGCCAAAGATTTAAAGCCCGGCGATTTTGTGCTGGGCCCCAAAAAAGTTACGATTGCGGAAACCCGGCGTGCATCTCCGGCCTGGTGGCGTTTTGTGGGATATGCGTTAGGAGACGGAACCATAAGCGATAGTCGGCGTGGGGTTGTGATTTGTGATAAGAACCTTTCGTTTTTGCAGTTTTACCAATCGCTTTTGGAGCAACAGTTTGGAAAGCGACCGTTTATTCACCCGACGCATGGAAGAAACTCGTTTGAGTTGGCGTATTATTCTGTTGATTTGGTGCACACCTGTCAGTTACTGGATATGGACAGGCGGGCGCCTACGAAGCGGATACCAATGGAGTTATTCTCGGCAAGCACTGAAGAAGTATGCGAATTTCTGGCAGGTTTGTATGACGCAGACGGGAACGAGGGGGTTCCGCGCTTTTTTTCTACTAGTAAAGAATTGCTAAAGGATGTGCAGGTTCTTTTGCTGCGACTTGGAATCAATTCGTATTTTCATCAGCGAGATCGAAAAGTGAAGTTGCCTCAAGGCCGAATTATTTCGCACACAATTTTTGAATTATTCATTCTTCGCCGTCCGGACCAAGTGTTGTTTGAGTTGCTGATCCCAACCCAAAAAAAACTTCGAATTGAAAACGATTCCGTGGGAGAGTGGATCCCGGCACATTTGATTTTGAAAAAGATGTACCCAAAACTGCTGCAACAGCGGGGATTTATTTATCGTTTGCAAACCCGGCAAGGAATTAAGCATTTGAAGCGCTACACGGGAAAAATCATTCCGGTCCGAGAGACGGTCGCGAAAATTTTGCACGAAATCGAAAAAGAACCGGATTTTTTGGAAGAACGCAATGCGATTCGTTCATTATTGGGAGAGAACTACAAATGGATGGAAGTAACCAAGATCCTGCCAGTGCGGGATACCGTCCCAGTGTATGATTTTACCGTGGCTGGAACAGAAAATCTGTTTGCGGATGGTTTTGTAGTACACAATTCATACGCCACGCATTTGCTGGAAGCGGGAGAAAGTATTCGAAAGATCCAAGAATTGTTGGGTCATGCAAATCTGAACACCACCCAGATTTACACCACGGTGCGAACGGAAGAACTGAAAAAAGTGAAGAGTCCTTTTGATAGCCTATGACCCGCTACTTCCACTAATATCCGGAGTCGGTGGGAAAAAACACGGTTTTGATTCCGATTAATTATGTAACGTTGGTTTTTTTAGAAGTCTTTTGGAAAAATTAGTTGTGCGGCCCAAAGCAAGTTATGTATAATATGTGGTTTGCTTGGGCGTTTTGTGGGGTTTTTTCCTTCGAAAAGGCCATAAGATTTAAATAGTAAATTAGCTTTTATAATAACAGTTGGAGGATTTTCACATGACATCACGAATCTCAAAGCTTTTTGGAATGGACATCTATTCCACAACTGCTGAGTACAAAGGAAAGGTATTTGACTTAGTTATTAACCTGGAAAAGGGACGCATCGAAACGATTACCACGGAACCGCTTAAATTCCGCTCTAAGCAAGAAGCAAAAAAAGTCATTAGCGAAAAGAGCATTCCATTTAGAAACGTTCGAGCAACCAAGGACATTATCCTTGTGGGCAACGCGCCTACTAACCCGGAACCGGAAGAAGAGGAAGAACCTCAACCTACGACTGGATTTAGACCTCGCCCGCCGATTGCACGACGACGCTAAACCCTTTTTCTTTCCTTTTCTTTTATAAATTTTTACCTTATTGTAAATATACATAATAAAGGTTTATCTATAATAATAACAGAATAGTGGAAGTGTGGGGTCTGTGAAAGCGTATTTCATTCAGTATAAGTTCATTCTACCAGAAAATATCAGTCATTCATCGTATACCTATCAAAAGCTGTTCCGGGCGTTGTATGGCTATACCCAAAACGTTTCGAAGTCCAACGGCAAATCCTATAAGTATCATCGCAAAGGAATTCTTTCTCCGGTGCCGTATTTGCGTCCGGGAAAAAACTGTGTTATCATTCCCCAAGCGATGCTGTCTCCTCTGATCGATTTTTTCAAAACCGGAAAGAATCCGTCTCACAAGTGGGTGGGTAAAGGAGATTGGAAAGCGGTGTATTACATGAACGAAAAAGACGTGTCTCCGGATGAAATGGTGGGCGCGTTTGAAAACGTGTTGGACCGCTGGTTCGTGTTGTCGAATTCAAAAGAACATGAAAAATTGGATTCGGAGATCTCCGCGATTTTGGCAACCGCCAAAGCGGGGCAAAAAGTGGATGCGGCCCACAAGGCGTTTTTGCTTGGTGAAGCGCAGCGCGTCACCAGTCACGAGTGGTTTCAATCCTGTGCGCCGAAATCAAACAAGCTGAAAAAGTTTAGTTCGTTAGTTTCGGATCTGAAAACAGTCTAATTCTTTCAATTTATTTTTTCCGACACTTCGTTGGAATTTTTTTATGCGTGTTTTGCTTGTTTGGGCTAACCCAAACAGCTCTTGTTTTCATTCGTTTTTTTCGTCGCATGAATCAAGAGATATTTGCTTGAAAAAAAGTATGCGCGTGATCCGGTTCCGATCTTTTGCAGGGGAACATCGTGACTGGATATGCGCGACTCGAAACCAATGAGCGTTTTTTTCCATATTTTTTTTGCTTCGGTCAAGCGGTACTGTGATGCGCCTTTTTTGTGCTCTATCGTTTCTCCGTTTCGTTGGCGTCGGACATTGGTTGCAAAATCAAACAGCAATTGGCCGCCGGGCTTTAGCACGCGTTTGGTTTCCTTCACTACGTGTCTGAGTCTCTTGGGTTTGAACAAGTGAAGCGTTCCTGTGCATAGCACGCCATCAAAATATTGGTCCGAAAAAGAAAAATTTCGGGTTACGTCGAGCCGTTTACAGGTGAACCGCGATACTTGTTCGCGAGCAGTCGCTCGAAGTTTTCGGAGCGTGTTGCTGTCAATGTCTGTTGCCACCAGGCCGTGTGTGGTCATTCCGATTTCGGGAATGTAACGTCCGTCCCCGACGCCCAGGATAAGCCAGCTTCCGCTTGGTTTTATTTGTTTTATCTTTTGGAGCGTCGCGTGTCTCCTGCTCCGTAAATGGGGCGGGTCTTTGAGTCTTCTTTTGGATTAAACAAAATTGTTTTGATTGGCTGCCATTGGCACTTTTTTTGTGCAGCAAAGGACACCCCATCAATCCGGCCGTTCAAACAAAGTTTTAGTTTTTTGAATGTGTGCTGGCATTGCATGAGCCCGTTCAAGTCCAGATCTTTGTAAGCCAGTGTAATCTGGGGGGCGTAGGGTTGCGACTGTTGATACCACCGTGGATATCTTTTGGTCACTTGTTTGAGTGATCGAACAAGCCGCTTTATTTGACGCGAGATTTTTACATTTAGGAAAAAAGCGTAGGGGGTACTCTCTTCTCCCTTTCCTGTTTTCTTTTGGTTTTTCCACTAAAGTCAGCGGTTTCAAAAGGAATTGTCTGCATGTTCCCAAGCGCGGCCTTAACCTTCAGAAAGAATTGTTTTTGCTGTTGTTTGGGGATGATAATTCCATCGCCTACTGTAAGGTGAGGTTTCCATTCGGTTAGGCTTGCACGACTTCCAGTTGACAACGCGATTTTCTGTTGTATTGAACGCACTCGGCGTTCAGTCTTGGGGTCTAAATAACAGACAATAGATACGCGGGGCATGGGGGATCCTTAACGGTCTAAAGGGGTGCGATTTGGGCTTTGTTGCGCTGTAACCGCCGCCATCGCGTCCTCTTCTTCCGTGACGGGGCGTTTTCGAAGCAAGACCGGTTTTTTTCGCCATTTTCGTTTTCCGCCTACGTCCATTGTTTCAAACAGTCCAATGTCCACTAAAGTTTTTAGGTATGGGTACAAACTGCGTTCGTTTTTGTATTCGACATGGAATATTTCTTGAATACGCCGTCTGATTTCGTCCATATCCACCAGTTCTTCAAATCCAATAACGGTGCTTAAATGGTGGGCTTGGGTATTTTCCCTGAACGTAAGGTAATCCCATAGAGTGTGGATTTCTTGCGGACCAATAGATTCTTGGGTTTGGGGTGCTTTTGGCTTTGGCGGGATATACTTTCCGCCAAGAAGCCTAATTATTGCGATTTTAATCTTTTCAAACACTGTTTTCCCTCATTACTATAATGATGATAGGTAATAATAATCTTTACTGTAATTACGTATTTTAATTACTGTAATGATATATCATCATAATCATTACCTGTAATTACTAAAAAATGGCTTTTTTGGACTTTTCCATAGGTGGTGATATGCTTTTTGTTTCAACTTCGACCTACTTTTTGTCGTCGAAAGGGCTTTTTTGATTTGTGAGGCAGGGTATTTTTGATTTTCGGTAGTTTATTGGCGTGAGATGGGCGATTAGGGGAAGTGAGGGGGTGTTAAAATGCCGTTTACGCTATTTAATATCGGTTTTAATTGGGTGGTCAACTGTTTACGTTTGTGAGGCCGCTTACTTTAGGCTCTTGTTCGCCCCGGGGTGTGGGGATTGCCGTATAGGGTTTGTGAGGTCGATTTTTTGGGGGTGCCATCTCAGGCTCCATCAGTTAGCACACAAAACGAGAAAGTGATTTCACTTAAAACGGCGTTTTCTGCCCTTTTTGATTCGATTGAACTCAAGTATCGGGTAGTGAGGCGGGCTCAAAAGAACAAGATTATACTGCATTTTTGCCTTAATAGCGGGGGAAGGATTTGAACCTCCGACCTTCGGGTTATGAGCCCGACGGGCACTCCAGACTGCCCTACCCCGCTATTGTTATATTGATTCAATTCGAATGCGTTTCATGATGTAAAACGCATTAAATAGCCTATTGGGCGTTGTTTTCAAAAGGCTTTCGTTTTCTCTCTGCGTCCAAGTATTTGTGTTTTTAGTTCATTTTTTCCATGGTTTCAAGCTCAATTCGAATGTCATCGATTCGCTGATTGAGCACTTTTAGTTTTTTGACGCTGTTTTCTTCGTCTAGGTTCTTGCCGCATTCCGGACACTTGAATTGGTATTCGGTGGCGACTTCAAATGGGACGGTCGTGCAGCCGCTTTTGCAATTAAAGTAAATATAATTTTTTTCAAAATCCATTCGTTTTTTGATTTTTTGGATTTCTTCCGCCTGTCTTTCCATGACGAGTTCGGCGATGCGGTTCGTCTTAATGGACCAGGTGTAGGAGTACCACCCGGTTTTCGTGTTGCGTGTTTTTTGGTAGCACGCAATCCCGCGGTAGTGGAGGCGATTGAGCGCTGTCCGAATTTCTGTGATTTTTACGTTGAGTTGTTTGGCCAGCTCTTCGTCGGTAACATTGCCTTTTTTCTTTTCCCAAATCTGCACAAGTTCGAGTGCGTAATCTCCGCCAATAGTTTTCAGGAAATCTTCTGTGATCGGGAGGTGAAGAAATCCTTTCTTGCGGGGCATATTTATACTTGGGAGCTATTGATTTAAAAATCACTTGCGTGTTAGTTCCGCTTCGAAACTTTTTTTCCGCGTGTCTGCGGCGTGATCTTGATTTTCGCCTTCGGAAATTTTTTGTCAAGCTCGCGTCCGTCTTGCAGTTCGTGAAGAATGATTGCAAGCGCCGCGACTTCGCTGTGCGGCTGACTCGTGACACTCACGTTGTAATCGCTTTCGTCGTAGACTTCCCGCGGAACTTTTTCGGCTCCGACCACGATCGCGATTTTCTTTTCTTTTCGGATTTTCTTCGCGACTTGCTGAATCGGTTCTCCGTACATCGTGGCGTGGACGAGTCGGTATTTTTGTTTTTTGAATTTGCGCAGCGTGGTCCGGTACGACGGGGAATAAGTTATGTAGAATTT
>Ga0209541_10009699_pt1 | contig 15545 bp, 17 predicted proteins | sample RifCSPlowO2_01_FD_184027 | JGI IMG/M metagenome (GOLD analysis project Ga0209541, IMG submission 184027) | Groundwater microbial communities from Rifle, Colorado - Rifle CSP2_plank lowO2_0.1 (SPAdes) (version 2) | ecosystem: Environmental > Aquatic > Deep subsurface > Groundwater | place...
TGACGACATTTCAGTCGACCATCACCGGTTTTCCAGAATTTAGTTTTCAAACAACTGGGACATTTTTTCTTTCTGCGTTTCATGCTAAAATCTTAGCATTCGCAGGTTCATTTTTTAGACTTTACCCCATAGTTTTATGGTGGTAGCCTTCGGCAAGGTGAGATCTTGACATAAAAACTGGGGAATTTGTCCCCAGTTTTTCCTTGCCGTCCCATTGTCAAGGTGAGACCTTGACAATTAGATGTTCAGATATTTGACGAGCAGATCGCGGTGGAATTTGATCGTGGCTTTGTTCGGATTGACCCAGAGCGAGGATTCAAAAATGTCAGCTGGAAAATAGGTCAATCCGGCTCGGGCTACCGTCTTCGCTTCCTCAACGCGTCCGAGGCCGTGGAGCAGTCCGGCCAGTTGGGTATAAGCTTCAAGGTCGCGCGCCGGGCCATAAGTAATAGCCAGCCGGAAGTGTTTTTCTGCCCGGCCATGGTCTCCCCTTTCGGCTAATATCTTTCCGGCTAATAGATGAGTGTCCCGATCGTAGGGGTGTAGGCGCAGAGCTTTCTCGACATCAGCCAGAGCGGGGTTGAGGGGATTGTAGAAAAAACTGATTGAAGAATAAAGCAATAATATTAAGCTGGCACCTATTAACATCGGTTTAATTTTGATGTTTAAGTTTAATATGCTGGATTCTGGTTTGGCCACGAGTCCAAGTATGCTAAAAAATAGCAGGACATGCGCCGGAAAAGTGAAGTCAATATCCGCGCCATAATGAGTTAATAAACCGATCGACCCGGCTAAGAGTGGGGCATAGAGAGTGTTTTCTTCCGGTCGGCGCCAGAGACTCAATCCACGCGGAATAATTGCCAGAGCGATAAAAATAATGAATAAGAGTCCGCCGATTAAGCCGAGTTCCGCCGCCATTCGCAAATAAAGATTATGCGGGTCAGAACTGTAAAAACGCGGATCAGTCTGAACCCGGAGATATTCTTGACCGAACGAACCTAAACCAGAGCCGACAATTGGTCGCCCTTTAATTAACTGCCAAGCGGCGTTCCAATATTGCAGGCGTGCCGCCACGCCGGTTTCATCTTGTTCCGGCCGCTCGCCGGCATAGGGCGAAGTCGGGGTGATTGATGATCTAAGTCCGACCTCGGCCAGTTTTGCGGTTTTTATTCCGTAAATCCCGTAAGCCAAGAGGCCGCCAGCCGCCAGTATTAAACTGGTTAAAGCAACACTTTTTATCAGTGAGCGCCGGTTGTTGGTTTGCCGCCCGAGAAAGATGAAAAAAATAACGATCGCCGCCGCGGCGGCGATAAAACCGCCGCGGGAAAAAGTTAAAACCAGAACTGTTGTTAAAATCAGGGCGCTTAAACCAAACGAGAATTTCAGCCGCGGCTCAAACCGGAAAAAGTGGAGGGATAAAATTAAAATCGGTATTAAAAATCCGGCGAAAGCGTTATGTTGATAGAAAGTCGAACCGAGTCTAAATAGGTTCGACCCGGGCGTCAAATAGAGAAAAAGACCGTAAAGTGAAAGCATCACACCACCCCCGATCAGGGTGTAGACGAATGTTTTGACTGTTTTTTTATCCAAGCGGGAAATCTGCAGAGTTAGAAAAATCAAAGCGCCGGAGAAAATCGGCAAAGCGGTCACAATGGAAGCATAAAACCGTCGGGAGAAAAAAATCGTGTCAACGATTGTCCAGCCCAGGAAGGCTAAAAGCAGCCAAGAGGCCGCTGGTAGTTTTTGTTCTGTTTCGCGATGTCGGGTCAGCAGGATCAAAATTGCAATCAGGGCGAAGGTCACCGGCCCCATCAGGTCATTTTTGCCGCCGTTGAAAAACGCCGGTACTAAAATTAAGATTGCCAGCAGGCTGCCGGCTAAGTATTGATGATAGAACGGCACAGTCTCTTTAGTTTAATACGCTCCGCGGGGAAAGAGAAGGTGGGGGATCGTCCGGAGGATAATCGCCAAATCCAAAAAGAATGATTGGTGGAAAATGTAGTAGAGGTCGTACTCAATGTTTTCTTCAAGCGGCCGGTCTTTGCGCCCGAGGATTTGCCACAGGCCGGTGATGCCGGGTTTGACTTGCAGTCTAATTTTTTGCCAGTCGGTATAATTTTTTACGATAAAGAGCATCTCTGGTCGTGGACCGACCAAGCTCATGTCGCCTTTTAAGACATTCCAGAATTGCGGCATTTCATCCAAACTGTACTGGCGTAGCCATTTGCCAGTTTTGGTGACTCGCGGATCATCGCCGCGCCGGGGCGCGGCGGCGTAGAGTTCGGTTTCGGCGCCCATAGTTCGGAATTTATAAAGGATAAATTCCCGACCGTTTTGACCGATCCGTCGCTGGCGGATGACCGCGTGTCCTGGACTATCGTGTTTGATCAGGAAAATAATTAACGGGTAAAAGGGCAAAGTTAGGATTAAACCGAGCAAGCCGAAGATTAAATCAAATAGCCGTTTGATCAAAAAATAAATTTGACTCGGCGCCCGAGCGCGCCGGACGCCTTCCAGCAGGGCGAGGTCGTCGGAGGACAAGGCGGAGATTTTGACGATTTCTCCGATCGTTTCTTCCAATTCTTTGTCAGGTTTGGCCGTTTCTTTTCTGTTTTGGGCGAACAATAATCGGCTGATAAAAAGTAAAATGGCGCTGAATAAAAAGAATAAAACGATTACCGCCCGCGAATAGTCGGTTTTAGTGAAAAAGGCGAAAGCGATAATCAGCGCGCCCCAGAGCGCCAGCGCACGCAGGAAGTCCAGGAGGTAGGAGAGGGACAAAACTGGTCGGTGGTTAGAGTAAATTTTGAAAATCAGGAAAGCTATGAACAGGGCCGCGACCGAAAAAAACAAGAGCGGCAAGTAAAACTCTAGCGGCTGAATCGGCGGCGGAAAAGCACTCCGAGCCGCGTAAGCGGCGAGGAGGGCGAAAACCGCTACGACTATGTCAACTATCATTTTCATAAAAAATTCTTTTTGATTAAAAATCGCACCGCACTAAAAAAGTGCGACCACTTTGACCGGTTAAATATTAAATTTTTTTCGCTTGAGCGCTGATAATAATGAACGATTTTTATCTTGGGGTAATACATAACCCCCCACCCCTTTTTCCAAGCCCGCCAACAGAAATCCATATCGTTGTAATATAAAGGTAGTTTTTTATCAAAACCCTCCAACCCAGTCATTGTTTCGTTTTTCACCATTAGGCAGGCTAAAAGAATCCAGTCAACGGCTGTGGGAGTTATGTGATCGTACTCTGTCATTAGATAACGGTGTAAACTTTTCGGCATGAATTTTTTGTCTTCGGTAAAGCCAAAACCGCGTAACAATACATTCCAAAGATTTGGAAACTGGCGGCAGGAATATTGGATGGAACCATCAGGATAAACTAGTTTGGGTCCGATTATTCCCAATTTTTCGTCAGTATCCATAAATTGTGCTAACTCTTGTACCTCGGAGTACTTGATTAACACATCTGGGTTGAGAAACAAATATTTTTTTGCTGGGAACATTTTGGCCCCCAAATTCAAGGCGCGAGAAAGTTTTATATTTTCCTTTAGTTCCACGAGTGGAATTGTTGGAAAGTTATTTTTTATCAACTGTTTTGTCCGGTCTGATGAATTATTATCTATAACTGTCAAAACAACCCCGGTTTGGTTTATTGAATCGCGCAACTCTCGCAGGCACGGCAGTATAAATTTAGAATCATTGTAGGTAACAACTATAATTGATAGAGATTGCATGTTTTTATTAACCACCAATTCAACGTCCGCTTATGTTCTCTTGGTTTTTTATCGACGCTCTACCGGCTAGGCTGTATACCAACTCAAGATCTCGGTGGAGTAATGAAGCCATATAACCAATTGATGCTAGTAATTTGTATTTTAGAAATCCTTCCCCCACAATCGCTTTTCTGAAATATTTTCTAGCTTCGCGCCAGTTCTGCGTTGCAAGAAGATATCTGCCACGTCGGTAATGGCCCCCGATAAGAGACAGCCTCCAACTCATTTCAAGTGAGCTTCGTTCTTCCGGCGGCAAAGCTAACAACGCTTGTGTCCGGTCAAAAAATTTTTTGACAAACAAAAAAAGGTTTTTGGTGATTAGAGACTCATCTCTCGTTTGTGTGTCTGACTGATTATGTTGTCTCCAATAGCCTGTTATTTCTGGTATAAAATAATATATTCCGTGAAGGCTTAGTTCGATTAAAGTCGGGTAATCTACAAAGGAAAGCCCCGGCGCGCTTCGGAACCCCCCAATTTTTTTAAGTACATCTTTGCGAATCATCACAGAACAAGGGAAAGTAAATGTTCTTACTTCTGAATCAGCCATAGCCCTAGTGGCCGAACCAACCGGGTTATTAGTTAATGCTCGGAGGTTTTTCTGTAGCCCTCTTTTTGGTATTAACAGTTTTTGTTCCTCTCCTTGGGCGTTTACTAATTTGGTAATCCCGTACGATAAAATGGTGCCAGGATCATCAAATCCTCTGATAAGTTTTTCTAATTTTTGGGGCGGCCAGTAATCATCACCTTCAAGAATCGCAACAATTTCCCCTCTAGACTTTTCTAACGCCAAATTATAGATTTCCGCAAGTTTTTCAATACCTTTATGTTCTTGTTGGTAATAGGAGATCCTATGGTCAGGAAAATTTTTGACAATCCTCTTCGTATTATCGGTAGAACCATCATCTATAATTATTTGTTCCCAGTTGGAGTAGGTCTGCGCCAGGACACTTTCTATACATTGCCCGATGTATTTCTCATGGTTATAAGTTGGAGTTATAATACTCACCAATTTTGAGCAATTTTTGTTCCCCTGTCTCATATATTTTTAAGAAACGGGATTGATTTTCTTACTTTGTGTAAGAAGGTGATTATTTTATAACCGCGCGAACTGTAAATAGTCTCGATGATTGTTTTTTGTGCCTCCAGTTGGTTTCGTAGCTTTTTGATCTCCAGATCGTTAAAGATCGTATTTACTCCTGTTACTTTGGGTAAGGTAGTATCAGAGGCGATACCAATCAGATACATCGCTTCCCAAAGTTCTGAACTTGTTAATTTAAAATTTTCCAGCATGATTTTTGGACCAGTTTCGGCCAAGTCATCCTTACTGAAAATACAATTGGAAAGCACCGTATTCTGATAATACATTTTGGTATTGAGAAAAAAATTCCTCAGTAATGTTTGAAACTCCTCGGGATCTAATTCTTTAATGTGGAAGACGTTAGTCGGTGGATACACTAGGGAATTAGGGGTTGAAATAATCAGTATCCCGTCAGGTTTGAGGAGGCGCTTTATTTCATGTAAGAACTTAGTCTGGTTATGAAGATGTTCTATCGTTTCGAAAGAGACGATTACATCAATTGATTCGTTCTCAAATGGTAAATTTTCTGCTTCGGCGACGATGAATTCCACCCCTTCTTTCTGGTACACCTGTTTGGCATAACTAATTGTCTCTTTTGAGTAATCAACGCCAATCACCCGTCGAGCTTTTTGATCGCGTAGAAAACCCGAACCATAACCAACCCCACAAGCGACATCTAAAACAATCTTATCAGTGACAAATTGCGAGGCGAAAGAGTAACGCGACATATGTTCTAAATAAATAGGACCCTCCTTATCTTTTTCAGGAATCATCCTCTCGCCAGTATATATTTTAGATAATCCTTCCATTACCCAAGTAAATTATTCGGTCGATTTTATTTCTAATGAAATTTAAATTGTGCGATACAAACATTACCGTTCGTGTTTCTTGCTCTATCAGTCTAGATATTTTCTCTAAACATTTCTGCTGGAAGTTCTCATCCCCCACAGCTAACGCCTCGTCAACAAGCAGAATGTCGGCGTCCACGTGGGCGGTGATGGCAAAGGCCAGTCGCATCTGCATGCCGGTGGAGTAGTTTTTGACTTTTTGGTCCATAAACCGCTCCAATTCGGCAAAAGAGACAATCTGAGCAAACCTTTCTCTAATTTGGCGTCTGGAAAGCCCGAGGGTCGCGCCATACAGGTAGATGTTGTCATAGCCGGATAATTCCGGCTGGAAACCGACGCCGAGCTCCAGAAACGGCGAGATCCGGCCGCGGACACTGATCGTCCCTGAATTAGGATACAACACGCCGGCAATCAGCTTCAAGAGCGTGGATTTGCCCGAGCCGTTGGGGCCGATGATGCCGATAAATTCTCCCGGTTGGATGGATAAGGAAACATCGTCAACCGCTTTTATAATCTCATAAGTCCGCGGCCGCCAGAGATTAAATATATGGTCTTTCAGAGTATTCCGCCGCTCGTGCGGCAGTTTGAAGGCCTTGGTTACATTTTTGAGTTCGATAATGGGGGTCATTTTTAGTAAAACGAAACCGCTATTCGCAAACCTCGCATAATTTTCTGCTGAAAATTTGCTCTGCTCGCGTCGTCACGCTGTGCAAGTGTTTGCTCATAGTCAATTTCGCATTTTGGCATTACAATTCCTCAGCAAAATACCGCGCTCGGGCCCGGAAGACGAAATAACCGAAAATAAATATCGTGGCGGTCATCAGGATAAGAGCCAAAATGCCATCCAGATTGGAAACGCGGTTTTCTATGATTGCTTCCCGTGAGTATTGGATCACGCGCGTTAGAGGATTTAAGTAAACCCAGGAATGAAATTTTTGTGGCACGATAGAAAGAGTGTAAATGATCGGCGTTAACCAAAAAGCGATTCGCAAAAGCACTTCCCAGATAGTTTTGACATCGCGGAATTTGGCGTACAGGGCGGTCAGAAAGTAATTAGTGCCTAGAGCAATGAAGAAAAGCGCAACGAGATAAATAATCAAAAGCGCGGTCTTGATTGATAAACTAAGATCAGAAAAGGCAAAAAACAGAAGAAAAACCACAAAGTTGAATAACAATGAGATGAAAGCGGTAACGGTGGCTGATAAAACCACAATGGTGCGGGGGAAGGCAACCTTTTTTATTACAGCCGCTTTCCCTTCAATGTTTGATAGAGCGAGATTCGTCGCTTCCTCAAAAAAGTTCCAGAGGATTATACCGAGTAATAGGTAAAGGGCATAATTAGGGATGTCAAAACGGACAAATACGGAGAAAACTAGATACAGCACGCCGAAGAGCAAAAGCGGTCGGAGGAAAGACCAGAAAACGCCAAGCATCGAACCATGGAAGCGAAGTTTAAAATCCGACCAGACAAAGGCCTTAGTCAGGTGCCAGTAATTCGGCCACGGCCAGGAGTTGGATGCCATAATCAAAGAGGATAGCAGAAACAGGTGGATAAGTCAGTGGGCGGGGTTGACCAGCATTGCTATAATTTAAGGTAATGACTTGGTTAATCGCCGCGGCGGTTTTTATCTTCGGTCTTATCGTCGGCAGTTTTCTTAATGTGGTGATTTACCGTTATCAGACCGGCTACACCGTGCTCGGCCGGTCCGGGTGTTTGATCTGCGGCGCGCCGCTCAAGTGGTTCGAGCTGGTTCCGGTTTTGAGCTTTCTAATCCAGTTCGGCCGCTGCCGCGCCTGCCAAACCAAAATTTCTTGGCAGTATCCAGTGGTCGAATTGCTCACCGGTCTTATTTTCCTCGGCAGTTTTTGGCGCGCCGGATTTTTTTTCTCGCCGCTGGTGATTGTTGATTGGGTGATTTTCGGTTTGCTGATTATCATTACGGTCTACGACTGGCGGCACAAGATTATTCCCGACCACTTTGTTTATGCCTTCATCGTCATCGCCCTTTTGCCGTCGGTGTGGTTGGGGATGGCTGGTCCTGGCGCGCTCGTCGGTTTGGCGCTCGGTGCCTTCTTCTGGCTCTTGTGGTTGGCCTCGCGCGGTCGCTGGCTCGGCTTGGGCGACGCCAAACTCGCGCTCGGCCTCGGTTTGTTCCTCGGCTTCCCGGCGGCGCTCTCGGCCGTGACGCTGGCGTTCTGGTCGGGCGCGCTCGTCGGACTTGCGCTTTTGGGAATTAGCGTGTTGAGTCGGACGCGTAAAAGTTATAATATGAAGAGCGAAGTGCCGTTCGCGCCGTTCCTTTTTCTCGGCGCCTTGCTCGTTTATTTTTTCCAAATTGATGTTTTTACTATTTTTTCATCCTTCTCATTCTGGTCGTAAAGAGTCGACGAGTGGTCTCACTTTGATCGAGATGCTCGTTGTCATAACGATTTTTCTCATCATGACAGCGGTGGTGATGGCTAACTTCCCGGCTTTCCGCGACCGGACCGCGCTCCAGCTCATTGCTCAGGAGATCGCCACGACCATCCGCCAGGCCCAGGTCTACGGCATCGGTACGCGCGCCGCCGGCACCGAGTTCCAGCCCCACGGGATTTATTTGGATTTACGACAGACAAATCCGTTCGGGCTCGATAACAAATCTTTTATTTTATACGCCGATAAAGTTGGTTCAACTAAAGGTTATGATGCCACCGATCAAACGGTTGAAAAATTCGCCATCCGCGGCGCGGCCGAGATTGTTAATCTCCAAGTCTGCAGTGCTTCTTGTTCCGATCCTGATCCAAAGAAATTGGACATTCTCTTTCAACGCTTTTATCCAGAGGCGAAGTTTTTTGACAGCGGCGCAGAATTGTCGGGCGTCAGTTATGTTAGAATAGTCATTAAGTCAACCCGCGATCCGAGCAACACCAGGTGGGTTGATATTTGGAACACCGGCCAGATCACGGTCAAAGACCCATCATGAAACAAGGTTTCACCCTAATCGAAATCATGGTCGCGGTGTCCATCTTTGCCATTGTGGCGGTGATCACGACCGGCGCCTTGGTGACGGCTTCGGATGTCAATCGTAAGGCTCAAGCCATCAAAATCGCGATGGACAATGTTAGCTTTGCCATGGATAGTATGGTATTTAATTTGCGGGACGGGGCGAATTTCGGTTGCTTCACTGATCAGAGGGATTTCAACGGTGCTAAATCTCAACTTGGTATAGGATGTATAAAAGGCATTGGTATTGTTTTCGAATCAAAGCGCCCGAGTAATGCCGGTGATATCGTCGTTTATCGTTTTAAAGAGGGAAGCGCTGGCAATCCAGGAAAGATCCAATTTACTTCTTCCGATGCGCCGAGCGACGATGTTGACATAACTTCTCCCGAAGTTGATATAACAGGCCTTAGTTTCTATATTCCCATTGCCGAAGTCAGCCCCATTACTCCAAGAGCGACCATTGTGGTTAGAGGGGAGGTGCCGGGTAAAAATCCGACCGAGTTTAATTTGCAAACCACAGTCAAGGCCAATTTCTAGAATGAACCTACAACCTACAAGCTACAACCTACAAGCTAAATCAGGATTCACCCTAATCGAATCCCTAGTGGCGATTACTATTTTGCTGATTGGCGTGCTGGGTCCCATGACGGCGGCCACGCGCGGCATCACCGACGGCCTCTACGCCGGAAATCAGCTTGTGGCAACATATTTGACGCAGGAGGGATTGGAATTATTAAGCACGCAAATAGAAAATAACAAGAAAAGCGGTGCTGATTTTCTGGCCGGTTTGGATCCGCAATGTGTAGCTCCTTCCGGTAGTTGCGCCGTGGTAGTGGATTCAAGCGGTAACACGGTTGATTTTACTTTTCTGGCTTGCAGTGATGTTAATGCTAGTAATTGCCAAGTCGCTTTTGATTCCGGTAGCGGTTTCTATAAGCCGCTCGGCTCAATCAATCCTGTTAATTTAAGCGGCCCGGTGTTTACACGGACATTGTTGGTGGAAACATTGACTAGCAACGAGGTATTATTAAAGTCAGAAGTCAGATGGAAGAATAAGGCCGCGGATTTAACCGATAAGGTTATTAATTTGTCTCGTTATGCTTTCCAGTAAGTTAAATAAGAATGGCGGTGTGGCTCTGCTCTACGCGGTGCTCTTGGTCAGCATTGTTTTGACCATCAGTTTGAGTTTGCTGAATATCACTTTTAAACAGATTGTCTTAACCGCCGTGAGCCGCGATTCCCAAATTGCCCATTTCAACGCCTGGAGCGCGGTGGACTGTATCCGCCGAACTAATCGGTTTTTTAATAAACAAGACGAAGGGTCTATCGATGATAAAGACAATAATCCATTCGGGGTTTTTAAATTTTTTCCTGACGATCTTCAGCCTGCCAGCCCTGCTTGGTCGGCCGGTCCACCTCCAGTCTATACTTGCAATGCGAATGGGGAAAACATTGAAGTCATCGTTGACACACCGTCCGGCATTGTCGGTGGAGTAGGCCCTTTTTCTGCCCTTGGTATTTACAGTCGTTACAAATTAACTGGTTCTGGTTTGATCGGATCTTGCGCTTTTGCCGATGTTGTAAAAGTACGTTCTGGAAACTACGCTGGTTTCCCGGATGATACTGGTGACGATAGTATGTCTATAATGATTGAAGCTTTTGGCTATAATAGTTCTCATCTTTGCAATGGCCAATCAAGCCCTCGTTTGATTGAAAGACGCATCAGGATGAAGATTAAAGCCAGCTAGCATTGTTGTGGATAAGTTATGTCGCTACTCTATGTTTTGAATGGTAAAATAAAAGAACTATATAATAATGAGAAATCGTCGTTGGTTTACTAGTTCAGGACTTATTTTATCCGTGGGGTTTGTTTTTTCCGTCCTGATTTTTAACGGGCTCTTTTCTCCTTCGGTAGTAACCGGTCAAGGCAGTAGCTCGCCGCGTTCATTGTCCGGTTACGCCTGGAGTTCCAACATCGGCTGGATCAGTTTTAAGGGCTCCAGTCCTGATTACGGCGTGACTTTGTTCGGCAATAATTTTTCCGGTTACGCCTGGAGTTCCAACATCGGCTGGATTAGGTTTTTCAAAATAGAAGGCGAGGTCTCGCCAGATGGTGGTGATTCTGGAGTCAGTTTAAACGGCTCTAATGTGGAGGGCTGGGCCCGGGCCTGCTCGGTCTTTCAAAACGGTTGTTCTGGTAGTCTAAAAAGTGACAGCGAACGCGGCGGTTGGGACGGTTGGATTAAAATGGACCCGATGAATGATCCAACTTATGATGTGCGTTTAGAGGGTAGCTCGTTAAAAGGTTTTGCCTGGGGCAGTGATGTGGTCGGTTGGATTGATTTTTGCGTTGATGCTTCCACCGGCGCTTGCGTGACGATAGATAGTTTAGATGTGGATTGTAAAACCAATGGCCTGGATAATCCGACTGTTAATGTGGGAGAGACGGTGACTTGGACAGCTACAGCTTACGGGGGTTTGGCGCCTCACAGTTTCTGCTGGGGGACTGACTGCGGTCCTGATTTGGGCGGAGTAGTCAACGCTTTAGGCGATTCATATACTACTAGTTATCTTTCAGCCTCCGGCCCTGATGGCTATGAGGCCCGGGTGAGAGCGACTGATTCTTCGTCTCCAAACGCTAATTCTGGAGAAGATTCGTGCACAGTTATTGTGAGTGATTTAAGCAACACGACTCTCAATGTTTCCGTACAAGGCCGGGATGGCGCCTTGGGTAAGGTGACCGTTGACACAATCGGTTCTGATGAAAATCCGGCCGGTTGGACTACCGCCAGCGCCGGTTGCCAAACTGGTCCCCCTGATTGTTCTGCAACTTATCCAGTTGGTATACTTGTCACCTTGGTTGCTGTACCCGGAGCAGGCCAGTGTACAGATCCTGATACTGGGAGTCCTATAGATTGCGCTTTTGATCAGTGGCACGGCGGGGTCTGTTCTGGTTCAGATTCTTCCTGCTCGATAACTATGGATCAGGATAAATATGTGACTGCCATTTTCAAAAACCCATTAATTACAGAAACCCATGTTAGTCTGAATTCTACCCCGGCTATTTTGAGAATTGATTCCCATAATGCGGGTCAGATAGCCCGGACGCCGCTCGCTATCATTACTGCCTCTGTCACTGGTGACCCGTCTATTTTGAGTGGTGCAAAAGTGTGTCTTGATTCATTTGCAAATTCTTCAGGTATGACTATAGATCAGATAGTTTCTGATCCCAATGACAAACTAGAATGCCATTTAGACGGTCTTGATGGTTTTTTAATCAATAAATGTGTCAGGGGTCCAAGACAATGTAGAGTTTTGCGCGATGTCGGCGGCGGTCAGTATCAAGTGACTTTTCGGATTCAGGCACCGACAAGATTAACCACAGTTAGAGATAATGGTCCGTATCGAATCACATTTAGCATCGATGACGACGGTCTTACAGGAAATCGGCAAATACCGTTTATTTATAATACCGGCGGCGGCGGGCCTTAGGATTTTCTCGTTGTGAAATAAGGGTTTTCGCGCCTGTTTTGCAAATTGCTTGTTTGGGCACTGGCAAGGCAATGGCAAGGCAAATGGCAAGGCAAGGCGACACCTTGACATAGAAAAACAAAATCCCGAGCTTCGTGGCTCGGTTTTTTTGTTACCACTCCATCACTTTATCCCCAACCTTCTCTTGTCAAGGCGACGCCTTGCCATACAATAAACTGGATGCACCGCCCATTTGAATTTTCCAGTCACGAACTCTACCATACATATCAACGAGGCAACGAGAAGCGAAAGATTTTTCTCGACCAGGGAGACCACCTCCGCTTTCTAATGTTGTTGTATGTTTGCAACAGCCACAGGCCAATCCACTTAAGCGATCATAATACCAAACAATGGAAGGCCGTTTTTGAGCTGAAAAGAATGGATAGTTTGGTCGAGATTGTTGCTTATTGTTTATTGCCCAATCATTTTCATTTGCTGATTTATGAAAAAGACCGAGGCGGGATCAGCCGTTTTATGCAAAAATTAACCACGAGCTACTCGATGTATTTCAACAAAAAATACGCGAGGACCGGCGGTCTCCTCGAGCGGCCGTTCAAGGCTAAACATGTTAACGACGATAGTTATTTAAAATATCTTTTCGCCTACATCCATCTTAACCCGGTGAAAATTTCGGACGAAAAAAGCTGGAGCGGCAAACGGATCGATAAGCCGGAAACCGCTAAAGATTTTTTGAACGGGTATCGTTTTTCAAGTTATGGATTCTATTTACGGCAACCGAGACCGGAAAATGTGATTATTGGGTTGACCACTTTTGATGATTATTTCCCGGTGAACACGGATTTTGGTGACTTGATTACGGAGTGGATTAATTTTGAGAAGGATGAGCATGTCAAGGCAACGCCTTGACATGCTCGACATGGTACGCAAGATGTTTATGTTAAATCAGCGAAAAACTCAAGCGACGGCGCGGATAAAAAAGTTACGGCAGGCGATCAATCGTCACCGCTATCTTTACCATGTGCTGGATCGGGAAGAAATTTCGGCCGCGGCCCTGGATTCTTTGAAAAAAGAGTTGGCCGAGCTGGAAGCGGCTCATCCGGAGCTCGTGACCCCGGATTCGCCGACCCAGCGCGTGGCCGGCGAACCACTGCCGGAGTTTAAAAAAATTACCCACCGCGTGCCCCAATGGTCTTTCAACGACGCCTTCACGCCCGAGGCGATGCGGGAGTTTGATGCACGAGTGAAAAAAATCTTAAGGGCTACCCTTGGGGCATCCTTAAGGGTAGCCCTTGGATACACTGCCGAGCTTAAGATTGACGGGTTCAAAATCGTTTTGACTTACGAACGAGGCGTGCTAAAGACCGCCGCCACTCGCGGTAACGGTCGGGTGGGTGAGGATGTGACGGCCAATGTCCGAACCATTGAATCAGTGCCCTTGCGTTTGACCGAGAATGTGTCTGTGGTTGTAGAAGGTGAAATTTGGATGAGTAAGAAAGAACTGGTCCGGATTAATGTTGAGCGCCGCGGGCGCGGCGAGCCGGTGTTCGCCAATACCCGCAACGCCGCCGCCGGCACCATTCGTCAGCTTGACCCGAAAGTCGTGGCGGCCCGGCGGCTGGACAGTTTTATTTACGACATCGCTTGGCTTTCCCAAGGTGAGACCTTGGCGGGTTCTAAGGTCTCACCTTTGGTTTTGCCACTCACACAACTTGAAGAATTGCAATTTTTGCAAACCCTCGGCTTCAAGGTCAACCGCCACTTCCGGCATTGCCGGAATATTGATGAAGTGATTGCCTTTTGGCAGGAATGGCAGGGGAAGCGGAACCGCGAGGATTATGGGGTTGACGGGGTGGCGGTCAAGGTCAACGAACGGGCGTTTCAAGAGCAGCTCGGCTACACCGGCAAGGCGCCGCGTTTCGCCATCGCCTTTAAATTCCCGGCTGAGGAGGCCACCACGGTGCTGGAAGATATTGTGCTTCAGGTCGGCCGGACCGGCGTGATTACGCCGGTCGCCCGGCTCCGGCCGGTCAATCTTGCCGGCTCCACGGTTTCGCGAGCCACTCTGCACAACGAAGACGAAATCAAGCGGCTGGACGCGCGGATCGGCGACACCGTCGTCATTCGCAAAGCCGGCGACATCATTCCGGAGATTGTCGGCGTCGTAAAAGAATTGCGTCCTGACAGCGCCAAGCCGTTTGTTTTTCCGCAGATGCTCGCCGCCTGCGGCGGACCAATCGAACGCCTTCCTGGTCAAGTTGCCTATCGTTGCGTCAACAAAAACTCCTTTGCTCAACTCAAGCGGCGTTTTTATCATTTCGCGTCCAAGATCGCTTTTGACATTGACGGTCTCGGCCGGAAAATGATTGATCTTTTACTTGATCACAAACTGATTGATTCGTATCCGGACATTTTTACGCTCGCTTACGGCGACCTCATCAACCTGCCCCGTTTGGCCGAAAAATCAGCCAACAATCTTCTGGGAGCGATTGAGCGCGCCCGAACCGTCGCTCTGCCGCGGCTCCTCGTCGCGCTCTCGATTGACGGGGTGGGGGAAGAAACCGCCGCGTTCTTGGCTAGACACTTTCGGCAATTGGCCAAAATCCAGGCGGCGCGGCGCGCCGATCTCGAAACTGTCTCTGGCATCGGCCCGGTCGTCGCCGGGTCAATCTTTAAATGGTTCCGCGAGCGCGAGAACCAGTTGATGCTTGGGCGTCTGCTCCGGCAAATTAAAATCCAGCCGGTGAAGATTGTTCCGGCCGCCGGTCCATTATTAAATCAGACCTTTGTTTTTACCGGCGCCTTGTCTTTACCGCGCGCGGTGGCCGCGGCCCGGCTTAAGAGTCTCGGCGCTCGAGTGGCGAAAGCCGTGTCGCGAGCGACAAATTTCGTGGTGGTCGGCGCTAAGCCGGGCGAAAAAATCTCCGAGGCCAAGTCGCTCGGGGTGCGGGTGATCAGCGAAACCGAATTCCGAAAAATAGTCGGTTTATGATAGACTGGAGTGATGGTGGAGGAAAAAGAACTGATTCAATTAGCTTCGCTGGCGCGGATTAATTTGTCCGAGGCGGAAGAGGCGGAGTTGCTTAATGATCTCCGCGCGATTCTCGATTATGTTGATCAGCTAAAACAAGCCGCTCCGACCGGAAAAGGTTCGACCTTTAAGACCCAAAATCTCAAGGTCGAACCTTGGAGAACTGGTCCGGTTAATGTCTGGCGGGAAGATGGACAATCATCTGACTCCGAAATGGAAAAGTTGTTGGCCGCCGCCCCGAGGACCCAGGGCGCTTTCTTCAAGGTCAAAGCGATCTTTGGCGATAAAAATAAAAATGGCGGCTCGTGATTTTTCGCAATTGACGATTGCCCGG
>Ga0209541_10009700_pt1 | contig 15543 bp, 24 predicted proteins | sample RifCSPlowO2_01_FD_184027 | JGI IMG/M metagenome (GOLD analysis project Ga0209541, IMG submission 184027) | Groundwater microbial communities from Rifle, Colorado - Rifle CSP2_plank lowO2_0.1 (SPAdes) (version 2) | ecosystem: Environmental > Aquatic > Deep subsurface > Groundwater | place...
AGTTTTGTAGGAAAGAAAGCACCAATCAATTCTCATAAACAATAGCAGTTCTCGGCTCACCTCTTGGCCAAGCCATCACTCACAAAACATATTGTGCCCCCCCTGCCAAAAGCTTTATATTCTTCAACCTAATCATTAAGCTCTATGAAAGTGTATCAGCAAACCTGGTGGAAGAAGATGTTTAGCCCGGAAAAGCATGAAAAGCGGGAAGAGGTATTGAAGGATATTGAAACTATCGCTGAATTTCTGCAGGATACCAAGGATGATGTCAAACAGCTTAAGCCTCTGCTGGAAAAGCTGGAGGAATTGGAAAAAGAAAGGCAGGTAGCCAGCTCCGGTCTTCTGCACGTCAACCTCGAAGCCCAGGCGGAGGTTCTGGATAAGCTGCTGCAGCGCTATGAGTTCTTTCAGAATGATGCGGATGTCAATGGGATGCGGGTAAAACGAATCGCTCAGGAATGGCTGAAGCATGCCCAGAAAGCCGGGCTTAAAGACTTAGTGCAGAAAAAGAAGAAGGATTTGAAGTGGCATTTTGATTGGTGATTCTAAAGCAGTTTTCTTTATGGAGTTGTCACCGGAACCTTCCACAAAAACTCCCCCCTCTCCAAAAAATGCTCTGCCTGCTGCACACTCTGCTGGCATTTTCGCATCACTGCTTCTTGGGTGTTAAATGAATTGTGGGGGGTGAGGATAACATTATGGTGCTTTTGCAGCTCAGCCAGAGCGGTAATTTCCTGCAGTTCTGGAGTATCACTTGCTCGCAGGGAGGTAGCAATACTAACTTCCTGATCAAACACATCCAATCCCACTCCGCCAAAATGACCCTCCTTGAGAAGCCGCAAGATATCTGAAGTTGGTGAAAGTTCTCCCCGGCTGATATTGATAAAAAATACTCCTTTCTTCGCAAGCTTTAGAAAATCGTAGTTAAAATAATTTTTGTTATTGGCAAATAAATTCATGGCGCAGACGATAATGTCCGCTGTTTTGATGCCGTCTTCTGGAGTAAGATAGCGGACGTCAGGATAATTTTGAAAAATATCCACGCCATAGGCATCCATGTCCAGGGCTTTGGCTAGTTTTATGATCTCATAGCCGATTTTGCCAACACCGAAGACGACAATTTTTTTCCCCGGCGCTTCCCATCCGGTTAAATGGTCCCGATTGAAGGTATGAAAGTGCTGCACTTGCGCCGGCATCTTACGCAGCAAATTCATCCATAGAATCATGGCCTGCTCGGCAACGGCTCTATTGCAGTACAAGGGCAGATATCCACAAGGAGCTTTCAAAGGATAGTCATCCAAGTGATCAAAGCCAGTGCTTCGGGAGATGACTGGAGTGCGCCAATGAGGCGGAATTCGAGATTGAGTGCGGATGGAGATCAGTTTTGCCAAAGGCTCCTGATGCTGTGCTTCGGCAATCGTGTGTGGGGTAAATTCAGCGGTAATGGTAGCGGGAAGATATTGTTGCAGCAGTTCTTTTTCTTCTGCAAAGGCTTCATAAAAATAAATGTCTGGCATGAAAGAAAGTAAGAAAAATGAATGTTTTTAAGAGTTGTGGAAGTGTGGTGGTATGAAAAGGTATTGATGATAAAAGTAAACTGCTACTTCTTGACGGCGCTGCAAGAAGGGATAGTTTTCCCTTCTGCACAGAAGGCTACGGCCTTCTTGTGTCTTCGTTTAGTCAAGAGAAAAAGACATAGTGAAATTAAGAACTTTATCTAACGTTGACTATAGAAGGGTTTGATTAACCCATCCAAATACTTCAAACCCTTCTAAGAAAGACTTTGAATTCAATGTAAAATAAGGGTTATTCAAAGTCCTCTATAGAAAATAACTTTGATTTTCAAATAGATTGAAAGAGCGTAAAGTTATTTTCTAATAATCAAATCACTTTTTGCTGGTCGCTTCTGCTTCGATCATTAAAGTGATTTGATATAAACAAAATTTTCCGGAGAATTATTGGGGGGGGCGTTAACGTAACTTTCTTAATGAGGAAATAAACCTTTCAAATGCTTCTAATTCTTGATCAGTAAATTGATGAGTTCCTCGTCCATCTGTAAACTTAAGCGACAAAAACATTGCTTTCATTCTTTCAGGATCTCTTTCAAAATCATCCAAAAATCCCTCTGTTTGGAAATAATTAGCTGGGTCGTATTTTTGACCAGGATACCATTCTTGAGCCTGTCTCTTTATATCATCTGCAATTCTTTCTCTCATCTTCTTGTTAATCGTACATACTTTTGAAGAATACAGAACTTCAATGTCATCCAAATCAATTGCCCCTCTCATGATAACTCCATCTTGCTCACCTAAATTTTTGCTGAATCCAAGATTATTTTTATAGGGTCTTGCATTAATTTTCATAATTAACGGATGAACTGGACGATTCCATGGAAATATTTTCGCACTAACATCTGTTCCTCTTTCAACAGTTCTTTGGACAGGATAATAAAGTACAGATTCTAGTGATGATCGCGTCCATGTAAACTTCTCATCGGTTGGAAATCTGGAGTATATCCCAAAATAAGAAGGAGATGAATTTTCACAAGTATCATAAAGCCTCTGGCTAAGATCCCCTTCAACGCACCCCCTATACAAAACTCCTTCTTCTCGCCAGGGAACTTTATCCCAAGCGATGGGTGTAAAAGTATCGGTGTTAACCATTTTGCATCATTCTTTATACTCTTGCAATATAATGTCTTCTCTGTACATCTATTTTACCATCCTGATCATCAGGGCGAGTATTAATTGGAATATAACCAAATGGAGTAACTTCATGAACTTCCAAAGTATCTCTAGGAATATCCGCTTTAGATTCATAATACATCAAAATTGGTATTCTACCACCTACTAATTTTTGAAGTGCATCGATATTTCCAATTTTAACCTCACCAACATATGACTCAACAACTTTAGGCATCTCCACTCCATCAAGCTCAAAATAACGGCTTACTAACAAGCCCTCAAAATCGCTGGGCAAAACTCTTAATGGAACTGCAACTCCGTCTTTTATTTCAAATGCTCGAACGCCATCTTCTTGATTGGTTTCAATATTCTTCGAATAATCTCCGTCACACATGTTCTGTGTTGCGTAAAGATCAAGAATAGTGCTAGAATATGTTTTCGGACGATTTGTATCTTTTATACCCATTTTAATCCCAAGCTTATCCAAAATTGGCTTTTTACTTTTACTATCTAGATAAGCGTCAATAACTTCATCGGGAATTAATTCTTTATTTCGAACTTTTCGGTTTAATTCTTCTTTAAAAACTAAAGCAATCCCAGAAGTTCTATCAGGCCGGGTAATTCCATACTCTCCACCTATGCTAGCGTTATATTCCCTATCAAAGCCATGAATACTCATAAAAAGAGCATCTTCACCGCAAAATGGACCACTATCAAAACCACCAGTAATACCGTCTTTAAGAATCCTATTTAATCTCTCCAGTGCAAGCGGACGTCGATTTCTCCATCTAAAAGAGTGTACCAACAGTCCCGGTCGTAGTACAGGATAATCGTTTACAACAGTTACGAGGTTCATAAGCGATTAAATGGTCAGGGTGTTTATAAAGCTTTCTGTTTGTTTACCACTAATAAAAGACAACATTAACTTAGGTGACCACTTTTGCCACTAACCTATACATAAGAAGTTTTATATAGGATTTTTGTTTGATGTGCTTGATGGCAGGTGACGACTATACAATCCTACGGACAAAGTTTCTTAAAGCATTTGCTAATCTTCCGGAAAAAGCAAAATCAGAAGAGGTTATAGCCGTTATAGATGAGAAACCTTACACTTGGATTGCTGCCACTATAGAAATCAAGAGTGAATCAGCGACAGGAAAGAAAATATTAAAAATCCTTAAAGAATTAGGTGTCCTATGAGTGAAAAAATATCCAGTGAATTGAAAAAAATTGTACTTTGGAGATTAGACACTATTCCTGCTAACTTTAAATTATCTATCGGTAACGAGGGAACTTTTACCAAAGAAGAACTAAAGCAACACGTGCAAAAAGAAGATCAAATTGGGGTTACTTTTGCTAAAATGCAGCTTAATTTTATGAAAGCATTAGCAAGCGGTGAATTCTCCAAGACGTTATCAGAATGAAAACACTCATCACCATGCCCAATTATGATGACGCTACGTCTTACCTCTATTACTATGCAGAAGAATTGGTGAAATTTGCAGAGGAGAAGAATATCACTGTAAGTCAGCTAAAGCGTCCAAGATTGCGAAGAAAAATATTGGAAGAGAGTATAACCAAACAGAATCCGCAACTCCTTCTCTTTAATGCACATGGTGATGAAACCACAATTTACGGCGATAAAGTTGAGGGAGAAGAAGAATATCTTATTCGAGAGAAAGAGAATCACCAACTTCTTACCGGAAGGTTAACCTATGCCAGAGCGTGTAGCGCAGCAGCTTCGCTTGGAAAGGCATGCACGCAGAAAGATGGCTGTTTCATCGGTTACAATCAGCCCTTTAGCTTTTGGACTGATACGAGTAGAACAACCACGCCTTTAAAAGATAAAGTGGCGCAACTTTTCCTCCAGCCTTCTAATGAATTGGCAATCGCTCTCCTTTGCGGGAAGAGTGCGCGTGAAGCGGCAGATACTTTTTTCAATATGTCTAAGAAAAATATTCTCCATCTTCTTGCAAAGCAGGATGAGCCGGGAGCAATGGCTTCTGCAATGCTTCTCTGGAACAATATGACTGCTCAAGAAGTTCTTGGAAATGAACAGATGAGATGTTCTTAACGATTAAAACGCCCGCCCCCATACTTAACATTACTTGGTATTCCTTGAACATCTAAACTATTTCACAAACAAATTCCATTTCTCCTTGCCTTCGAGTTCCAGCAGGATCCGCTTCACTACTGCCTGCTTGGGATCGGGCAATAATTTAACCCGGCTCTTTAAATCATCAAAGTTTTCAAAGGGCTTGGCTTTGCGGGCTTCCAGCACTTCCCACATGTGCTTCTTGCCCATCCCTGGGAGTAATTCCAGCTGGTGCATGCGCATGCTTAAGGGCTGGGCCAGGTTAAAGAACTCAATGAACCGTACTTGATTTTTGTCAACGATATCCTCAATGACGTTAATAAGTGTATTCCGCCCGGTGCCCGTTAAACGATCTAGAGGAATCCTTCCTTTGATATGGTGAATCTCATCGCGCTTTCCTTCGCCGATATAGACTTCCTGAAGCGGCTGTAAGAATATCCCTCGTTTGGGAATAAGCTCCAAAACTGTTAGATGGCTCAGCCCCAGGGCTTGGACTATGGCTGTTTTCATGGTTCCTTGGTCAAAGGGATAGCCGTGTTCGAGGTAATCGAGCACGATGGCTTTTTCTTCCCTTGGTGTCGTTGTTGAGAGCATCATTTTTAGTATATAACCCCTATAAGAATGTTGAAGTTAATAAAAATTGCGCTTACGGAAGCGCCTCAGCGACTGTCGCAACAATGCTGTCTTGATCCTTCTTGGGCAGGCTTAAAGGATACGCCTGCAGCACTAAGCGAAGATCTTCCGGGCTTCGCGGCAGAAAATCAATAATTTTCATGAAATGCTCTTCCCGTAAACGGGTCAGCTTAAGATTAACCAGCTTCTTATGCAATTCTTCCTTCTGATGAGGCGTGAGCACCACAAAGTGAGTTAAGTAGTCTTTGGCTTTATTGGAGAGATAATTAAGAGTGGTATCACGAGCTTCAATAGAATCCAGAATAACCTTAGCATCAACTAAGGAAATGGGCTTTTCTTCTATAAATTGGGGGTTGCTCATGCTTAATTCCTCACTAAATGAATGGGATGGATGTACAAGGTTTTCTGCTTATCTTGATCCTGAATAATCACTTCAACACAAAATCCTTTCTTATTACCTGTAATAGTACCAGTAAGACCATGGAATCGGGGATGAAATCGACCGGCTTGAATCATGGCATGAAGTGAAAGGCCAACTTTATCACCTAAAGCAAATTCTTGAAAATATTTGCTTAAAGACAATTTTCCGCGTTCTCGGTAATATTGTTTTAACTTATTTCGAGTTTTCCTTTGCTTGGTGCCGATTCTTTTTACCATGAAGGGCTATCTCTGAGAGGTCATTTATAAAGATTTCGGGATGAAATGGATATTTTCACGCCATAGGTAAATTTAAAATCTTTATAGAGGACTTTGAATAACCCCTATTTTATATCGAATTCAAAGTCCTTCTTAGAAGGGTTTGAAGTATTTGGATGGGTTAATCAAACCCTTCTATAGTCAATCAAAAACCGCCACCACTGCTCAATAGACCAGTGGCATGCTCGCTTCGCTCGGGCGGTTTTCTCATACCCTGCTTTTTCCGTCGATGGAGACTATTTGATTCACCACCGTGAACACACAGGTGGAAAAAGCAGATTTTAGGACTAAACATAACCAACTATTGATCTGTCACTTTTTTTTTTTCACTCTACTACCGCTTTAATCCTTCTTACATAATCCTACGATGTCGCAGAAGCCTGAGGCACATTTACTTCAATGTCTTGAGGAGACTTTTGTTTTCTTTTTTGAACATTAAAAAAAGCATAGCCTTTCACTTCCCCAGTAGCATTATCATGGCGCTCAAAAATATCGTTGCCAAGATCATCATAATAAGAGGGGGTAGGCTTTCCAAAACGAACCTCTAGGAAATCTCCTGCTGCATCCCAATGTATCTGCATTTTCTGGTTCATTTTATGTTTCTCATATAATAACTAGTAATAATAAATCCTTCCCCATTTAAATATTTTACGGCAAGAAAAAGATATTTCCTCTTTTCTTTGTTATAGTGATAATAGTAACACACTTGTTCAGGATCATACTTACTGACTGTAATTTGAAGTGGATTAATGAGAGTCTCTTTAATTTCTTCAAGATCTATTACATCAGGATGTTCTTCTGCAATATGTTTCCACTGCACCTTTGTCAGCCTAATTTTCCTACTAGTTTTATCAACAACTTCAAAAATCATTATCCCCCTATTCTACCACTGCCTTAATCCTTCTCACCCCGGCAGCGCAAGCCTCTTCTTTGAGAATTTTAAAATGGCCAATCTCTCCGGTATGGGTCACATGCGGTCCGCCGCAGAATTCTTTGGAATAATCTCCCACAAAATAAACCGATACTTTGTCCGGATACTTCTGCCCGAATTCCATTTCAGCGCCGATTTTCAAGGCTTGCTCTTTAGTCATTTCTTTGCGTATCACGGGCAGGTCTTTTTTGATAATTCTATTCACTTCCTCTTCCACTTTCTTCACTTCTTCTGCTGTCAGTTTCCGCTCAAAACTAAAATCAAATCTTAATCGTTCCGGTGTAATATTACTTCCTCGTTGATGAATGGTAGTACTAATGACTTTTCGCAGTGCTTCATTGAGTAAATGTGTTGCCGTATGCATGCGTATGACAATTGCTGACGTATCGGCTAAGCCTCCTTTAAACTTCGCCTCCGCACCAACCCGGGAAAGGGCTTTGTGCTTTTCATATTCAGCATAAAAAGTCTTTACATCGACAGTCACTTTCTTCTCCTGTGCTAATTCCTCGGTCATTTCCAAGGGAAAGCCATAACTTTGGAACAATAAGAAGGCGTCCTCTCCACTGAGATTACCCCGTGCCGCCATCTTCTCAAACTCTTTCAGGCCATTATCTAAGGTCTTCCCAAATTTCTGTTCTTCTTTGCATAACTCATCAATAATCTTCTCTTTATGGTGTTCTAACTCCGGATAAAGTGCCCCATACGATATAATAACCACCTTAGCAAGCTCTCCGATAAATGCAGCGGTGATTCCGATCATTTTTCCATAGCGGATGGCTCTGCGGATTAATCTCCGTAAGATATATCCTCGATCTACATTGCTGGGTAAGACAGCGTTTTCATCTCCTAATATAAATACTGATGCTCGGATATGATCAGCAATGATACGCATAGCCCGTTGTTCTTGAGAATATTTCTTCCTGCTCATAGTTTCAATCACTTGTATAATTGGCAAAAATAAATCCGTTTCATAGGCACTTTTCTTGCCATTAAGCACCGCCAAGGTTCTTTCTAATCCCATGCCGGTATCTACGTTTTTCTGTTTTAAAGGAACAACTGAACCATCTTCTCTTTTTTGGAAGGCCATGAACACATCATTCCATATCTCCACCCAGCGCAGGTCAGAGGGATCGAATCGTTCCGGGGCTTTTCCTTCTCCCGTCCAATAGAACATCTCTGTGCTTGGCCCACAGGGTCCAGTTTCACCGGCAATCCAGAAATTATCCTTGCCTACAAAGGCAATACGCTTTTCCGGCATACCTAACCCACACCATAAGCTATACGACTCTTCATCGCGCGGAATGACTTTATCTCCTTCAAATACAGTAACGGCCAGCACGGACAAAGGGATGTTTAACCATTGCTTTCCGGTGAGAAATTCAAAACTCCATTCTATTGCCTCTTTCTTAAAATAATCCCCCAGCGACCAATTTCCCAGCATCTGGAAGAAGGTATGATGGGTATTGTCCCCAATATTTTCAAAATCAACCGTACGCAAGCACTTCTGGACATTCACCAATCGTGTTCCCTGCGGGTGCTTTGTACCCTGTAAATAGGGAACTAGTGGCTGCATGCCTGCAGTATTAAACAATACCGTGGCATCATTCACAGGAACTAAAGAAGCAGAGGGTATGACTGCATGCTTTTTGCTCTTAAAAAACCGAAAATACTTATCCTGAAGTTTATCGGCGTTCATGGAAAGCAGAAATAGGCACAGAATTTATATAGTTTTAGGTTGCCAAAAAATACACAAAAGATAATTATATAAAGTTCTGTCTATCCTGACTGCTCACGGGCCAGTGGTCTAACGGCATGACATCGCCTTCGCAAGGCGGTAAACCGGGTTCAATTCCCGGCTGGTCCACTTTTCTTTAGAAATCCCTCATCTCGCTCATCATCCTATCCTGCTTCTCCCGATATTCTTCATAATGGTCGTGGCAAACTTTCCTTCCACCCCAGGTAGACTCAGCTGGCCGGGTACAGCGAGGTTCTTGACATTCATCCATAGGCAATTAGTATACCTCTATTTATAGAAGGGTTTGAATAACCATAAAAAATAGTTCAAACCCTTCTAAGAAGGACTTTGAATTCGATGTGAAATTAGGTTTATTCAAAGTCCTCTATATAAATTTTTCTGAAGAAAACGTTTAATCTCTGTCTTTTCAGCTAGGTAACCGCCCAGATCATGTATGCCCCTAATGCCAGCAAGAACAACCCAATCAGCAATCGCATAACTCCACGGTACTCTTTCCTCCATTTTTCCAGCTTTTTGGAAGCATAGCCAGTATACACCAATCCAACGATAACTATTAAGGGTAGTATGAATATTAAATTATACAGCAATAAGAGAGGTATTCCGGCTCCGTACTCGCCTTTGCTCAGCAATCCCAATATTGCTAAATAGGGCGCTCCGGTGCAAGGCAGTTCCACAAACACAACAAATATCCCCAGAAAAGCTGCTACCCCTAAGCTCAGCGCCGGGTGCTTGATTTCCATCCTTTCCATCGCCTTGGAATATCTTTTAATTCTCTCGGCTGCGCCGGGAATCATCTGCAGGGAAAAACCCTTGCCATACCAGAAATAATCTTTAATCTCAAAAAGGCCAGCAAGTATGGCCACGGAAGCGGCAAACCAGTAAAAGGGTTTCGCAAATTCGGCAGTATAGGCTAGGGTAAAAATACCGACACCGATTAAAAAATAAGTTGCATAGACCGCGATGATATAGATTAAACCGGCGAAAAGCATTCTGACCGTATTTTTGAATACTTTAGTCATATAAGCCAAGAGAAATATTAAAACTCCAAAGACGCAGGGATTGATGCTGTCGGCCAGAGCTGCCGCCACGATTATGCCCAGTGTTAGTTGTTCAACCATGGTTTTATCTGATTATCTAAATACAACTTTGTGATTATTCACAGCCAGCGGGCATGGGTGTATCTGTTCCCAAGTGCTTATTGGGCTCGTAAAACTTATCCACTTGTTTTCTGATCGTACAAATATCTATCCCTTGCTCATGCATCATCTTGGTCTTGGTGGCGATATCAAAGCAGACCGAGCAGGTAATGCCATGCTTGTCAAAAGTGCCGTCATCTCTCCAGAAACAATGCCGGGTGTGCTTATGCCCTTCGTATTTACAGCCACAGTAGCAAGGCATCTGCTCCAGCAAAGCAGCGCCGACTGGTGTTCTGGCCCATTCATAAATTTCCCTTTTCTCGCCAGTAACGTAGGCCGGCACCTGGTCGGTAGCTGTTTCTGATGAAATGAAAAAATAAGCCACTACACCTCCAAAAACCAGTAAAACGGCTATGGCAATAATTTTGGCAGTGTCCATAGTTCATCCCCTCAAGAATTCTATCACAAAAAATAATAGTATAACGCCTAAGCTGCCCAGCAGGCTGTACCAGGCTAATTTCTCTGCAGGTATCTTTCTGATAGCATCCTTATCCCGCAGCAAGAATCCAAACAGAGCAAAGGCAAGGAATATAATCACGGCTTTGCCGATCCAGTGATGGCTAAAAGTATCTTTTAAAAAAGTTTTAAATGGCTCGGCCAGTTCGGCAACAATAACCAATATTGCCAGCAGCCAAGCGCTTGCTGCTGCTCCAAGACTGTAATTGAATCTTTTCACGCTAACGCCCCCATCTTGACCAGCCGGCCCATAACCGCTAAAAGCACTGAAAGGAGTATGGCCAGCACCCACCACTTTCTGCTTTCTTTAGGCTGGTTGGAGAATACTAAACCGGCGGCAACCGTGGTTATGAGAGGAAGCAATAATCCCCAATGCTCTTTGGTTTCCATCAGGATTGCATGTGCCCAGGGCCAGGAGCCGGCTTTTATAAGAGTTTTCGTGGCGGGATAAAAAGTGAGGTACAGTTTGCCTGATGGCAGCAATAACAGCCAGCTTATTCCGGCGGTAAGGGCAGAAAAAGGCTTCAGCCACTTAGCCCGTTTAGGCAAGTAAAGAAGAATGATGATGGAAAAGGCAATCAAGGCTAATCCTAAGATGATATGTCCTAATAATACTAAATCTCTCATCGCGGTTCCTCTTTTTTTTACCAGTAGTAATTCCAAACCAAATATTTAAATAGAGTAGTTTCCAAAAGGATAGTTAATGCATAAAAGCTATTTCCTTAAGGTTGCCAGTTTAATAGGCAAAAAATGGACTATCTTACTCTTGGAAGAAATTTCCCTTCCCGGCCAAAAAGGATTTAATGCGATTCTTCAAAAGCTGAAAGGAATAAGCCCTAAGATATTATCGCAACGGCTTCAAGAGTTAGAATCTCTGGGGGCAGTAAAAAAGGAAACTATCCCAACCAAAAACCAAATTAAAGTGCAATATCAATTAACTAATAGTGGCAAAGAATTATTTGATATTCTCAAATCACTTCAGAAATTGGAGATGGATAGCCAAAAAGATTTCACCGAAAACTATTCCCGCAGCCACAAGAGGCCTTGGCCTGGGGATTGCTGATCTTAAACCCTGCTCCTTGCAGGCTGTCAACATAGTCAATACTGGCGCCATTTAATTTCATCATGCTGGTCTTATCTATAAATACCTGAATCCCCTGCTGTTCTATCACTATATCATCCTTACTTGAGGTATCTTCCAAGGTCATCCCATACTTAAAGCCGGAACATCCGCCGGGATGAACGGTTATGCGCAGCCCTTTCTTATGCTGTTGGGCAATAAATTCTTTGATTTTAGAAACTGCAGCAGCAGTGACTGAAACCTGGGCATCATCAAGTGAATCTGTCTGAGAATGATCACTTTTCTCAACGACTTCATTGAGCTTCACTAAAGCATCCTGAATATCAGCATCGCTCATCCCATGCCCTCGAAACCCATCTTCTAACGCTTCATAGGGACTGGCATCACAGCCAACACAATGTACTCCAAAATTCATCAGCGTTTCCACGGTTTCTGGATATTGGGTTACTATCTCTCCGATAGTCATCTCTCCGGTAATTTTAAGTTCTGTAACCATGATAACTATAGTTAAGAACTGCTTTTTTTATAAAGCTTACGGAAAAAAAAGCTTAGGAGAAAATCTTAGAAAAACTCACTCCAACTTCTCAATCACCAATAATTTATTGACATCGCTTTCCACCCTTTGCTGAAAATCGGTCATGGTTTCGCCTTCCTTCTTGGTGGTATTCAATACTGCTAGTAACGACTTAGTCATCTGCAATTCCATCTCCGCTGTAAAGAACTTGATCTGCTGCAGGTGCTCTTTGATAATTTCCTCTTCTACATTTTCGGGTGCGGCAGAGGCAATTTTAATCTCTTCAAATTCTTCTGCCACCAGCTGGGCGGTATTTTTCATGATAAAATAGGCCCCCTGCTGATAGAGCCGCTCAAAAATATCTTTGAAATTAATATCCGACACTCGCCCTCGCTCTAAACTGCCGGTAAGGCGGATGGTAACTAAAGTATTGGCCAGATCAATATTATTACAGCAGTTTAAAATCTCAAAGGCCACCATATCAGGCGTATGATGCCGGCATTGCACTTCGATAGCTCGATGCTTGATCACTTCCAGAGGCATCCATTGTACCTGCTGCTGTTCCTCAACTACGTCAATCATATAATAGCCGCCGGGAGAGTACTTTTCAATTTCGGCAAAGGTGTTGGGAAACAAAGCTCCCGGGTAGGTCAAAATTCCATACTCGGGCAGTTCTACTTTGGTGGGATGATGAATATGGCCCCCAGCATAATACTGAAATCTTTTAGGTAGAAATGAAGCTGGCTGTGATTCTACTTTTTCCATTTCTTTCGGCTTAAGTTCTGAAACCGTCGTATGAAACATAAAAATCTTATATCCTGCTTCGCTCTCCAAGTTCTCTAAAGCTAAATTTTGGTAATAGGACTTATCTAATTGGCCCTTGCGTCCGAGAATACCAGTAATTTTTGCGCCGGTTTTTTGGTCAATGGTGAATTGAAGATGGAGCTTTTGGGTTTCCGGGTTGACCGTTCCCTGGCAGACATTCTTGAGTAGCCCAGCATTTTCCAGCACGTCAATCATGGTCTTCCCGCTGGGAGAAAAGTCGTGCGAGCCAGCGATGACATACAGAGGGATTCCTTGCGTATGCAGTTCTTTGAGTTTTTTGGTGACGATCTTTAAGGTATCGAGAGCGGGAAGGGAGGTGTTAAATAAATCTCCAGCAAAGAGGATGAAATCAACCTTCGATTGAACGCATTGGTCAAGAGCAGTAAGAAAAGCCTGAGTGGAGAGATGACGCATCTTTTCTTCCCGCCAAGAGCCGAGATGCAAATCTGCGAGATGGGCATATTTAAAGGAAGGCATATACGTTTTGGAGGATGGATGGTTTATATGGATTGTGGTGAGGGAGAAGAAGGGTTGAATCAGGAGAGGAAGGCGGTATACTGGAGGTTCAGAGAAAGGTTGGGAGAGAGCCAAGACGCTTGGTGCTATCCCCTGTTAATGAGACTACCAAGAACAAAGTGCACTAAATTTTAAAGAATTATTAAATTTTAATGCCTAATAGTTGGAAAAATTAAATTTTGGGGATATCATGGTTTTGAAGTTAATCAAAAAATGGGAGAATATTATAAAGTATGCTCTCGAACCTATCAACTCTATTTCAACAACTTCTTCATTTCAAACACAAAATGAGTTGCTCTTTCTAATGACGTTTTGGCTTTAGCTTCTTTGGTTTCTTCGAGCATATTGTACTGAAAACGGGAGCGTTTCTCTAATTCTAGGGTGTAGGATTCAATAAGCTGCTCTGATCTGGCGCTGGCTATCTCCAAAGCATCATCCCTTATCTGTTCATATTCTTCCAAAAGTTCTTTCGTTAACCGATGAAGAACCAGAACAATGAGAGCATCACTGGTGACTTTATGGACGACTTTATCCTGCGTTTTGTAGCCTAGGTGAAGAAGAACGGCATTGGTCATATAAAACATGGAATAGTACGAGATAACGATGATCTAGAGATAAGGCTTAGATGGGCTGTTGATCAATTCATGAGCCACTTTCAATGAAAGATTGGCATTAGTAAGATATTTTTCTTTGGCTAGATTTGGATGTTCTTTCTTTAATAGTCCATCTTCTAAATAATTCTTAAAATTTTGCTGTGCTTCCTCCATGCGCTTTTTGTCTATCATTGCAGTAGTTCGTAATAGGCTTCAGTACCATACAAAATGATGTTCTTTTTAATAACTTCACTGCCTACAGTATTTTCTTTGGATGTTTTCATGGCTACAAATTCACGTTCTGTAAAAACATTTACATGAAGAGGCAAAGGGATCAGATGAGCAATACGTACTACTTTTTTTTCAAATTCTGTATCTGAATCTGGCGCAATAAAAAATAAGTCAATATCAGAGTGTTTTGTTGATGTTTTTGTAGTGTAGGAGCCAAAGAGCAGCAGCACGTACAAAGCAGTCTTAAGTTCCTTTCGGAAATAATCCTGCATTACCCGTAGGTTTTTGTTTTGAAGAATTTCCTTACGGCGAAGATATTCTGCCTCAAAAATAAGAGGATGAGCAAAGTAGTGAAGAACAACTTTATAGGATTTGCCGAATTGCTGCAGTGTGAGCAGTTTGTTTTTTTCCAGCCTTTTGACAATAGTATGGGTGGTTTTGTAGTCTTTATGAGTCAAAGTGCTAAGGCTAGCAATGCTTAGTTCTTGCTCTTTATGTTCCAGCAGTGTTTTGATGATTATAACATCTTGATTCTTCATGGTAATATAGGTATAATATTATGGTAATATTAACCTATATTTAAATATTGTGCTTTTGGATCATCATCCTAAACCTATCCTCTCCACTTCCACAAAGATTATAAAGAAAAGTCGTCCATTTTGGACTATGAGATTCATTCCGGTCATGGCATTGCTGGGGGCATTAGGATTGAGTGCCTGTGGGGATGAGACCACAACGACCAGCACAACAACCACCCCGCAACAGACAACAATTACTACTACAACAACAACCACAACTACCAAACCGAATCCGCTGCGTGATACTGGTTTAGAACAAATCTTGGGAAAAGCGAATCTTCATCTGGTTGATATGCTGGTTCAGCAATATGGCAACCAGCCGGAGAAAGTACGAACGGCAGCGGAACGATTCCGGCAAGATAACTGGAACGTAGCTGTTGCGCTCTATCAGGGCATTGGAGATACTGATACGGCAACGGCAATTCTGAGAGAAAAGTTTAGAGGAAATGACTGTAAAAGTGTGGACTGGAGCTACGTCACCGTGTGTGAAGCACTCGGTTTTCAACCAACGGCTGACGATCAACTGCAGCGATTTATTAGTGGTATGTACATAAGTGATAATCCTAGTAATCCCTCAAAAGGAACTGCACTCAATGCGTGTAGAGAGAGTACGGATAACGATCTCAAGAGAGGTCTTGCGGGACGGTTAGAACATACAACAAATAGAGATGTTGCTATCACTTGCTTCCGCAGTGCTGGAGATGAGGAGAGTGCTACCCGTATTGCTCACTCGTATTTTGTCTTTCATTCCACGAATT
>Ga0209541_10009701_pt1 | contig 15542 bp, 17 predicted proteins | sample RifCSPlowO2_01_FD_184027 | JGI IMG/M metagenome (GOLD analysis project Ga0209541, IMG submission 184027) | Groundwater microbial communities from Rifle, Colorado - Rifle CSP2_plank lowO2_0.1 (SPAdes) (version 2) | ecosystem: Environmental > Aquatic > Deep subsurface > Groundwater | place...
TCGTGTTCTTTTGGCTCGTAAGCTTTCGGTAAATCTTCTAATTTCACAAGCCCAATGTAGCATTTGCGGCGAGTTTTTTCCAGCCTGCCCCGCTTTTTGCGGGGCTTGATCCAACATGAAAATATGCCGAGGCGGCAATCATCGCGGCGTTATCTCCCGTGAATTTTACGGGCGAGAGAAAAAGTTTTTTCGTGCTAAATGACTGCCCGAATCTCGCGCGCAAAAGATTATTTGCGGCAACCCCTCCGCCAACGATTATAGATTTTGCTTTATACTCTTGTGCAGCACGAAAAGTTTTTGTAAGCAGTACGTCGACCACCGAGTCTTGAAATGATGCTGCTATATCATTTTTACTAAATGGCGTTTTGGATAATTTTAAGTCGCGCAAAGTATATAACACCGCGGTTTTGAGGCCGGAAAAACTGAAGTCATAATTTTTTGAATGGAGCATTGGCCGCGGGAATGAAAAAGTATAACGGTTTCCTGTGCGCGCGAGCCGCGCAATTTCCGGCCCTCCGGGATATTTAAGCCCGAGCATGCGCGCGATTTTATCGAATGCTTCGCCTGCGGCGTCATCAAGCGTTTTGCCGATGATTTTATAATCAAGCCATTTTTTTACAAGCACAAGCTCCGTGTGCCCACCGCTTACCAGCAGCGCTACTGCTGGAAATTCGAAATCCGAATTTCGAAATCCGAAACGTTTCGTGCTTCGTATTTCGTGCTTCGTGCTTTTTCGCTCTTGCGATAGCAAGGGCGAAACCAAGTGTCCTTCCATATGATTTGCCGCAACAACTGGCAATTTCCATTCTTGTGCGAGTTTTTGCGCAAAGTTAATGCCTGTCCAAAGTGCCGGTTCAAGCCCGGGGCCGACGGTTACTGCGATCACGTCAATCTCGCGCTCCGGTTTTGTAATGTCTGTTTTACGCAGCGCGCGCTCAAGAACGGTCGGCAAATTTTTAATATGCTCGCGCTTGGCAAGATTTGGCACAACACCGCCAAACGGCGCGTGCAATTTTACTTGAGAAGAAACAATATTTGCGCGAATTTTAAACCGCGGATTTTTAATCCCACCCGCACACTCGACAACTGCAACCGCCGTCTCATCGCAGGAGGTTTCGATGGCGAGGATTGTTTTAGTCGTTCTTGACATGATCATATATATACAGTAGTATGTGCATCGGATCAAGTTCTTAACCCTTTGCCGTCTATCGGAGATAGGCGCGAGCTCGATGGTGGGCAAAATGAGCGATGGTCAGAAACCGAATCCCTTTCGAATTTCTTATCCACCAGAAGTCGAGGCGCAGCTCGAGGCGGAGGCACGAAAGTACCGCGACTTAAGAAATCAGCTCGGTCTCGCATTCCGCAATGTGCAGAGTGAAGCCTACGAACAGTGGGCCGCTGCGATGGACAAACTCGGTGGTGACGAGTAAGTCAGCGCAATGTACGAAGGAGAAAGATGATGAAAAAGCACGAGTCTAGTGATGTTTCGCGGGATCACGTTTCGCCATGGGCCCATCTTGACGAGCAGTGTAGGCGTTCCGCACGGAAGTACCGTGCGCTGGACAACGAGTTGGGCGCTGCCTTTAGCGCCGTGCAGGACGAGTCGTGGCGGCTCTGGTTTGGCGACCAGCCCGTCGCAGTCGAGGATTCGACGAGCTAGTCGCGAACTAGCTGGCAGTGGGCCGATGGGAACAACCCCATCGGCTTTTTCTTCCATCATTTTCTAGAATGTGCAAACAAGAAGCGATCGCCCGTTGTTTGTAGAATTTGAGCCGGAGTTTTTACTTAGACATTGCATGTCTAAGTACGCTCGTTTCTTTCTTGAATTATATTTTATCAAAGAAAAAAGCTCACAAGGCGTCGACCTTGTGAGCGACTGCGAGAAGTTAGTATGAGAGCCCCGCTTTTCTTATTACCTCTTCGATCGCAATCAAAGTGGCTTTCGTTGGTGGAGTCATTGGCGAACGCCAGACGGGCTCGAGCAAGCCCATCATTGCCATTGCCGACTTTATCGGGATTGGGTTTGTTTCGATAAACATAGCGCGGCAAAGCGGAAACATATGGAGATGCATGTCGCGGGCTTGCTTCCAATTCCCATCGAGAGCCGAGTGAACCAACGTGGCGACCTCGCTTGGAATCAAATTGGAAACAACCGAAATGACGCCGTGTCCACCGACACTCATCAGCGGAAGCGTTAGCGAGTCATCGCCGGAGAGGTAAGTAACCTGATTGCCGCAGAGCACGATGTCCTGTGTCATTTGCTCCAGACTGCCGGTTGCTTCTTTGATGCCGACGATATTCGGATGACATGCGAGTTTGGCCATTGTTTGTGGCGCGATGTTCACGCCAGTGCGTCCAGGGATGTTGTATATGATCACGGGCAAGCCAACGTCGGCGACGGCAGTAAAGTAGTCAAGGAGGCCGCTCTCGGTGGGTTTGTTGTAGTAAGGTGCCACGACCAGGCATCCATCTGCGCCTGTGTCTTTGGCGTGTCGCGTCAAATCCAGCGCCTCTCGTGTACTGTTAGAGCCGGTTCCCGCGACGATAGGTACGCGGCCGCGAGATTGCTCGATTACAATTTCGATGACGAGCTCGTGTTCTTTATGGTTAAGAGTCGGGCTTTCGCCGGTTGTGCCGCAGGGGACGAGAAAATCAACTCCTCCCTCGATCTGCCTGTCAATGAGCTTACGAAGTGTTTCTTTATCAAGTGATGCATCACCTGACCGAAAAGGGGTTACCAAAGCGGTGCCGCAACCGATAAAGGGTTTCATCCACTCCTCCTTTCTTTGTCTGTAAAATAAGTTACCACCCATATTGCTCGCGTCAAGTTTTTCAACATATATACAAGGTTTTACACTTTTTGTAATATTTGTTAGAATTCTGTGTATGAGTAAAAATACACCAAATTGTACGCAACATATTATTGGGAGAAATGGAGGCTTACTACGCCCTCACAAGCGGCTATATGAATATGAGCAGTTACGCGCAACACATACGGCCTGCCGTGGAGACTCTTTGTAAAAAGCAGGTTGCCGTTAACAGCTTGGTGGTTTCTCTTTCTCGTCTTAGAGAAGAATTAAAAAAAGAAAAATCACTCGTACGAGAGGTTGCCATAACAAATATCACAACAAGACTTCCTTTGTCAGAAATAATTTACGAGAACACCAATACTTTAACTGGGAAGCTCGAATCTTTTCATAAAAATATTGCCATCGCGAGGGAAAATTTTTTTACGACAACTATTGGTACGTCCGAACTTAACATTGTGTGTTCTTCTGCTTTGGAAAATAAGGTGTTGAATCATTTTAATATAAAGCCGAAATTTATTGCGAATGGTCTTGCCGCTGTCGGCATTTCCTTTGATCCAAAACATTTTAATATACCAAACACGCTGTTTTCCCTTATTCTGATAGTGGCTAGGGCTCGTATTAATATTGCCGAAATAGTTTCAACCTACACAGAGCTGACTTTTATAATTGCTGAAAAAGATTTTAGTAAAACTGCTGCTCTATTTTCCGAACTACATAAAAAACAAAAATAGAACTTGGTGGCTAAGCTACCAAGTAAACATTACTTGCGAAGAAACAATATTTGCGCGAATTTTAAACCGCGGATTTTTAATTCCCCCCGCGCAGTCCACCACAGCGATCGCGGTCTCATCGCAGGATGTTTCGATGGCGAGGATGGTAATTTTGCCGTCTTTTTTGTTCTTGACACAAGTTATTTTATACAGTAATCTTTGTTTTAGATCAAATACAAACAAGAACTCACCGCGAACGAAGGGAGACAATCGTGTTGCTACAGAAATACCGCATCTTCTTGCACGTTCCTAATAGGCCCGTGAAAGTTTTTGTCACGAGGAAACTCTCACGGATTGGTAGGTACTATATATATCAAGACGAGAAGTCCAAACACTGTTATCAAGCGGTTCGGATAACCAGTGTAGAGATTCGTGCTTCCTTTGCTGGCTCTCGCTTCTTCTGCGGGCGTACCTTGAACGTCGATGCTTACGGGGTCGATGGTTTGTGATTATGACACACGACCGATGGGAACAATCCCGTCGGTCTTTTTTTTAAAATGTTCAAACAAGAAGCGATCGCCTGTTGTTTGCAGAATTTATAATTTACTCGATATCCTAGGTTGAGTAGATGCCGGGGATTTTTATCGTAGCGCTTCTTGTAAAAGAAGTTTGCACTGCTCCCAATACTCGTCGCGTTTTCCATATAGTAGAGCTTTCAAGCGGGGATATGTTTCTCGTTGTAGCTGTCTTTGGAGCGCGAGTTCTGATTTAATCATCTTTGCATGTTCTGGGTTCGTGGTCTTCTCTACCTCTTCTTCTAGGGCTTGGATGCGACCATCAATGAATTTTGCATCAAATATTCTCGGAGTTGGAAACGCAGTGACGAAACTTGTTACATTCTCGTTAGTCACAATCTGTTTGCTTTCATCATAGCGAGCGCCACGAGATATACTATTACTCATTGTATTTGCGAAGTTTCTTTGTAAGCGCGTGTCTTCCTCGAATTGTGCGCACAATTTTTGTACACCGCCTTCACTGCCGAACGGCGCTCCTATGTGCGCGATGATTTTATCGTCGAGCGTTGCGCCGTCAATGGTGCCTGCGCGCACTTTCTCGAGAAAAGATGTTCGTTCGTCATCCGATACTGTGGTCGTCGGCTGATTAAGCAGATTTAAATTACCGCTTTCGATAATCTTAATTATTTTGTCTTGTTGCCGAACATTGGTGGCGCTAGGAGATGTCTCACCAACTGGCTCCAAATTAGGCGGCGATCTTTCCATGACTTTACTTTAGCACGAATATTATATTAACTCGATATCCTAGGTTGAGTAGATCGAGTGGGTCCGTGCAGACTCGAACTGCAGACCTTTCGCATGTCAAGCGAACGCTCTAACCAACTGAGCTACGGACCCAACGGCCCCACCGGGAATCGAACCCGAGTTCCCACCTTGAAAGAGTGGTGTCCTAACCATTAGACGATGGGGCCCTTCGCGTGCTACTGTATCACTTTTTTTCGTTTGTGGAAAGCTGATTCTTGAGCAGACGGCGTTCTACATATATACTAGAAAACATTATGCTGGAAAAGTATTCAGTAGGGCACGTTGCTATAATCCCCGACGGAAATCGTAGGTGGGCGAAAGCCAAAGGCGAGATGCCGTGGGCAGGGCACGAAGCTGGCGTGAAAGCGTTTGAACATATTTTGCGCAAAGCGCACGAGCTTAATATATATTGTACGTCCTTTTGGGGCATGAGCAGAGACAATATGACAAAGCGCGAAAATCGCGAGGTGCAGGTGCTTTTGAAAATTTTTGAAAACGTTATCAAAAAAGCGATTGAGAGCAAAGAGCTTGCGGAAAACGGCGTGCGCCTGTCGATTATCGGCGAGTGGCGCGAGCAGTTTCCGCGCTCGCTTGTCGAGATTTTTGATCGAGCTATAGAAACTACGCGCAGTCGCACGCGCCACGTGCTGAATTTGATGCTCTGTTATGACGGCAAGTCGGAGATGCAAAAGGCATTTGAAAACGCGCGCTCGTCACAAAAAGATTTTTCCTCGCCAAAAGAGTTTCTTATGACCAAGGATTTGCCGCCCGTTGACCTCGTAATCCGCACAGGTGGCGAGCCGCACCTCTCGGCCGGTTTTATGATGTGGGATACAGCTGATGCACAGCTATCTTTTACAGACAAGCTTTGGCCCGATTTTACGCCCGAGGATTTTGAGGCGGCGGTTGAAGATTTCAAGCGACGCGAGCGCCGGTTTGGCGCATAACCACAGAGACTCTATAATAAAAGCATGGCCTTGGTGTTTTGGGACATGTTTCGGTGGCTCTGGGTGCGCGGTGTTGCGGAGTATCTACGTGCGTGGATAAATATTCATTGGTTTTTGTATCACTATTTTTCCGTGCCCGTTTTGCTGCGGTCTTTTTTTGCACCGTTTCACCGGCTTCGCGAGCGCCGGATGCGCGGATTTGATCTTGAGGACTGGGCAAGTGTCATTGCGGTCAACGTGCTCATGCGCTTTGTTGGTATGATTGTGCGCAGTGTGTTTTTACTGCTTGCGCTTGCAAGCGAGCTTTTACTACTTCTCTCCGGCGCCGTTTTGTTCGCATTTTTTGCAACGGTTTTCATTTCCGTACCGCTCCTTATTTTTATGGGCATTATATTTCTTTTTTAAACATTTATGATTCATCTCGCGCGCATGCAATTTCCTAGCGTCTACACCCTCGATCTTTTTATACGCCCCCGTGTGCGCGCGCTTTTTATTCGCCTTTTTTTGTTTTTATCGCTTGGCGCGTTTTTCTTTTTTGCGCTTGCCCGCGCGCTCGTAGGATTAGAGACGCCCTTTACTATCCACGACCCATATCCGCTTTTGGGGCTCGGGTTTTTCATGCTAGGTTTTTTTATCGCGTGCGCTTCGATTGAAGTTTTCTATCGCTCAAATAAAGAGGCGCTCGCACTCTTTGTTCCCAGTGGCGGGGAGGTTGCCGTGCGGTCCGAGGTCGCGCGATTGTTTGCGTATCTTCACTTTAGTCTTGAGCCGGAGGTGACATTTTCCGATACATGGCGCGCTTTTTTGAAGACGGATTTTTTGCAAGTACTTTTCGTGCGTCTGGGCATTGCTGTAGCGGATTTTCAAGAAGTGCCAGATGCGGCGCGCGAGGCGCGCAGCTTAAATACAAAAGAGTTTTTCACGGAGATTTGCGGCCGTATTGATAAAAGAGGCGTTTCTCTTGTCTCGATAGCCGATATTCTCGACTTGCTTGCCGAGCGCGACAGCGCGTTTAGGAGTTTTCTTTTTGACAGAAAAATACAGAGAGAAACGCTCATGGGCGCGGCCGCTTGGATTGAGGAGGAGTTTGAGCGCGAAGGCGAGCGGAGCCGTTGGTGGCTTCGCGAAAATCTAGCGCGGATTCCGGGTATTGCCAAAGATTTGGGGTATGGCTATACGTATAATCTCGATCAATATGCGCGCGAGCTCGAATGGTCGAGCACGCGCTTCGTGCGCGAGGCGCGCGCAAAAGAAATCGAAGCGCTCGAGCGTGCGCTTGCACGTACAAACGAAGCCAATGTGCTTTTAGTAGGCGAGGAAGGCTCGGGCAAGCACGCGATTGTGGATGGGCTTGCCGAGTGGATTCGCGAAGGGCGTGTTGTGCCGCAGCTCGAGCACAAGCGCGTGATTTTGTTTGATGGCTCAAGCATTGAAGCTTCCACAAAAAACAAGGGCGCCTACGAAGAAGTGATGATAAAAGTTTTCAATGAAGCGGTGCGCGCCGGAAATATTATTATAGTGATTGATAATTTTGCGAGCTTTATATCGTCGGCTAGTGCGCTCGGAGTGGATGTGATTGATCTTTTAGGGCGCTACATTGGCGGTTCGGATATTCAGGTGATTGCGCTCGCCGACATCGCGTCTTTTCATAAAGATCTCGAACCAAACGGAAAAATTACAAAACTTTTTGAAAAAATCGATATCGAAGAGCCCGACACTCCGCGCGCGCTTCGCATGCTTGAGGATTCGTGTCTGCTTTTGGAGGCGACATCAGGAAAAGTTTTTACATATCAATCGCTTGCGCGTGCTGAAGAACTTGCGCGCAGATTTATTACCGAGGGCGCAATGCCGGAAAAAGCTATTGATCTTTTGGACGAGGCCGCGTCTTCAGCTTCGCCCGAAACTGTATTGATTGTGGCCGATCACATTGACGAAGTTGTAAAACGCCGTACGGCGATTCCCACAAAAGATGCGGATACCGCAGAGCGCGGCGTTCTCTTGAAGCTCGAAGAGCTTTTGCACGCGCGCGTGGTGGGCCAAGAGCGCGCTGTTAGTGTGATTTCAGATGCGCTTCGCAGGGCGCGCACGGGGCTTCGCGCGGGCACGCGCCCGGTCGGCTCGTTTCTGTTTCTTGGCCCCACCGGCGTTGGAAAAACAGAAACCGCAAAAGCGCTTGCAGAAGTATATTTCAGAGGTGCGGGGGCGATGGTGCGTTTTGATATGTCGGAGTTTCAGGGGCCGGACGGCATGGCAAAACTTATCGGCGCGTTTGATTCGCAAACTCCCGGAGTGCTCGCCTCGCGCCTTCGCGAAAAGCCGTTTTCGCTTCTTCTTTTCGACGAGTTTGAAAAAGCGTCTAGAGAAGTGCAGAATTTATTTCTTCAAATTCTTGATGAAGGAATTTTTCGCGATGCCTACGGCAGAAAAGTTTCCGCGCGCGAGACGATGATTATTGCAACGTCAAATGCCGGAGCCAGCATGATTTGGGATTTGTTGCGCGCGGGCAAGGATCCAGCCGCGATTCAAGATTCCGTCGTTGACGGTATCCGGCGCGAAGGGATTTTACTGCCAGAGCTTCTCAACCGCTTTGATGCGCTTGTGGTATTTCATCCACTTGCTCCCGCAGAGCTCGAGCAGGTTGCGCTTTTGATTTTGCGCGATCTTGCGCGCCAACTTGAAAAGCAGGACATTCATTTTAATCCGTCGCGCGAGCTTGCCGCCAAAATAGTTGAGATCGGCTACGATCCTACATTTGGCGCGCGCCCCATGCGTAGGGCCGTGCAAGACCGCGTTGAGCAAATAATCTCCCGCAAAATTTTGGAAGGAACTCTCAACCGCGGCGATTCGTTTAGTTTTAGTCAGGCAGAAGTCGATAAGTTATGATAAGTATTATGAATCTCTGCATCTTTTGTAAAATCGCCAAAGTTGATCTACACTAAATCCATGTCCAAAAAGGTTTTGCATACAACAGAACACACATACACTATTATATATGAACCGGTTCGCGGGGGCGGGTATCAGGTAACTGCTCCGCTTTTGCCAGGGCTTGTTACCTACGGGCGGAGTTTTGAAGAGGCGCGCGAGATGGCGCGCGACGCAATTCGTTGCTACATCGAGTAAGCGAGTTGGAGGCTAGGCCTTCCACTTTTATGCTGCTGGCTCAGGAAAATAGCAAACCCGCGCTCAATTTGCTAGCATCAGCATATGGCCATTGATGCTCACGCACATATTTTTACAGAAGGCGCGCATCGGGCGTATATGCAAAAAGCGGCCGGGCGCGTTGATAAAATTATCTCGATTCTTTCCGAGCCCGCTTTGGATGACGCAGGCAACGAGTTTCCCATAAGTTTGCACGATCTTCTTTCGTTTGCCGCGTCTCATCTGGATATTGCCGTGGTTGGCGCCGTCAACACACAAAAAGATATTTCTCCACAGCTAGCCGAGCTCGAAGGATTTTTGAAAGAAAAGAAAATTGTCGGCATAAAAATGTACCCTGGCTATGAGCACTTTTATGCGTCAGACAAAATTGTGTTTCCCGTAGCCGAGCTTTGCCAAAAATATAATGCACCACTCATCTTTCATACTGGCGATGTAGATGATTCTGTCGCTACATCGGTTTTAAAGTATTCGCATCCAATACATGTTGACGAGCTCGCGGTTACATACCCCGAGTGTAAAATTATCATCGCGCATTTCGGTTTCCCGTATTTGCTCGAAGCGGCAAACGTTGTCAGCAAAAATAAAAATGTCTTTACCGATATTTCAGCAACTATAGTACAGACTAAAAACACAATAGATGCCGAAAATCTGCTGAATCAATATATTGTTGATCTCAAACGCGTTTTTGCGTATTTTCCCGACATACGCCGCAAAGTTATGTTTGGCACCGACTACGTCGGCGAGTTTGGCGTGTTGAACGAGGTTGGCCCTTACTTCAAAATTGTAGAGGATGTCTTTACTCCAGAAGAGCGCGAGCATGCGCTTTCAGGACTTGTCAAAGAACTTTTTTCTCTATCCGAAGATATCGCAAATCTTTGATATATGGCAGAAGAAAAAGATTTGATTACCGAAACAATCGAGGATGTCGATAAGAGCACGTCTGTATATATAAAAAATCATCCGTGGGGCATATTGTTGTTCGGCGTATTGCCTATGGCACTCACTTTTGTGTTGTTCTATTTTTTCTATGACTATGATACCGACATAATATTTTACCCACTCGCCATACCATTTGTGGCATGGATGATCATCCGGGCATACATGTCCACTTTGTTTATGAAGCAGTTCGCGCGCGCAAATAATTTTACATATGCGCACACAGGGTCACTTGTAGGTTTAGATGGGGCGCTTTTTCAAAAAGGCAACGGGCGTAAACTTACTAATGTTGTCAGCGGTACATATAAAGATAATCCTATCCGGATTTTTTATTATGAGTTTTCCACCGGTTCAGGGAAAAACCGTCGGAATCATTCATATACTATTTGCGAGATCGAGTATAAAGGCTCGTTACCTTCCATTACAGTAGAAGAGGCGGGGTTCTGGGACGCAAATGAATTCTTGACCAGCGGCCAAAAAAAACTACAACTACACAATGAGTTCGATAAGCATTTTGCTTTGTATGTTCAATCTGATTATGAAATAGAGGCACTTGAGATTTTTACACCCGAAGTTGTCGAAGCTCTCATCCTGCGTGCGAAATCTTTCGAATTCGGTTTTCAGGGGCATCATCTCTATATTTACTCGCGCGGTGAAATTTCTACTCGTAAAAGGTTGGAAGAGTTAAGAGATCTCATGCGTTATATTGTAGAGACGCTTAGCCCGCGCATCGTGCGTCTTCACGATGATGTCTCAGCAATGCATGAGATATACGCAAAGCATGGCGCGTGATATATAGTGAACCTATATGAGCCAATGTCTTTTTTGTAAAATCGCTTCCGGAGAAATTCCAGCAGAAAAAATTTTTGAGACCGAGCACGCTGTTGCTTTTCTCGATATAATGCCGCGCGCGCCGGGCCATACAATGGTTATTCCAAAAATACACGCGGAAAATCTTTCGGACTTGCCAAAAGAGCTCGCCGGTCCGTATTTTGAAGCGTGCCAGCGCGCGACAGATTTAATAAAAAAAGCGCTCACGCCTGACGGTTTTACGCTCGGCATGAATTATGGGCGTGTGTCCGGGCAGGAAGTTGACCATTTGCATTTTCACATTATGCCAAGATGGCAAGGAGACGGCGGGCATCCTCTACAATCAGTTGTCTCAAATAAACCGACTGAAGACGTAAAAACCATTGCCCAAAAAATCCGCAACGCTTCCAAATAAAAAACTCCGTACGCCTGTTGGCGGTCGGAGTTATTTGAGCAAATGCCATGCGTCGCGAAAGCGCTCCAAAAACGACGGCGCGCCCGGATGCGATTTTGTAACCGGCAGGTAAAGTGATATAAATTCCCAATCAGGATTGCCGCGTACAGATGCGCTCCGCCTGGCAATGAGATATTCTGATGGAATAATAAAGAGCGAGGCGTTCTTAAAATTTCCTAACGGCGCAGTTATGATGATGTGTATAGGATATACTTCCAGCACGGTTTTGGAAAGTTGTATTTGGTGAAAATGCGGGAGCGATTGGAATATACGCGACGTTACGTGAATTTTACATTGGATCCAGTTGAGCACGAGGGCCGATCTCCATTTGATTGGTTGATGTCGCGCTATTTTTCGTGCCACGGGCTCTACTTTGATGCCTTGCTTGCGTGCCTTTCGCCACACAAAGAGAATGCTTTTTGGCACGCCGCGCTGCAGCCTCTTTTTTCTGTAGCGGATGCTCATGCGGATACGCGGTCGCGAATCAAACATGTGGTACGACACAAGATAATCATTGAAGAAATGCCGCACCAGCTCGTGCGAAATCCCGACTTTGCTGCCGATATTACGCAGAGACGGCCGTTCGTCGGCTAGTAGCGTAAGTATTCGCTCTATGCTTCCTTGTCCGTGGCGTTCTTCAAATTCTTCAAATTTATCTGCCGGAATTGGTATCAAGAACTCTTTCCGATCTTTTTTGACGCGCACTATTGTAGGCATTTTTACCTCGGACTTCGAACGAGCCGAATCGGTTCGCTTTGCAAATATTTGAGCGCCCGCTCAAGAATCGCGTCGTGCGTGCCTGCAACGTAGTAGCCGTACGGGTTTGTGTCTTTCACCATAATATCCGGCTCGACGCCGACGCCTTCGATTGAAGTGCCGTTTGGCCCAAGATAATGCTTTGAAGGAATGGCTACCGAAAGATCTTCAGGCAAGTATTCAATTGCAAGAGCCGTGCCAAAACCGGCAGTCCGCTCGCCGATGACAAGCGCGCGCCCGGTTTCTTTCAGCGCAAGCGCAATCATTTCTCCAGCAGAGACAGGGTTTTGGTTCACAAGTACAACAAGAGTGTTCTCGATCGGCACGGCGCCCTCCGGTACTTCAAGCGGCGTTTCGTTGTAATAAACAATCGGCATGCCGCTTGGGAGAAATGCGCCAAGAATTTTGCGCGCCGCGTAGATAAACCCGCCGCGCATGGCGCGCAGATCAAGGATGAAGCGCGTATCTTTATTTCTGCGGAGGTTGCGAATTTTGCCGAGTATTTCTCCCACAATGTTGTAAGTGCCAAGGTGGGTTATATAAATGTAGGCAATATTTCCGGAGAAAGTTTCGGTTACAACGTCGCGGAACACGTTTTTTTGTTTGCCCACGATTTTTGTGAGCACACTATCGCCTCGGAGAATTGTCAGAGATACGGTTTGGCTTGTGCCGCAAGCAATCAATATCGCCGTTTCGTCGTGCCCGTACCAGAGAACCACTTCGTTATCCACTGCAAGTATTCGATCTCCAGGCCGCAGGTCTTCGCGCTCGGCAGGGCTTTGCGGTGCGATGCTCGCGATGACGATACTCCCGTGCCAGTCTTTTCCAAGCGAAACGCCGATGCCTTTTTCGGAGCAGTTTGGATTTATCTCGTCGCGGCTGATGACGCCGCCGTGCGAGTTGAGTCGCGCCATAGCTCCGCGTATTGCCCAAAACGTAACGCGATTTGGATCAACGCTTTCCAGATAATCATAATCGAGAAACTGGAGAAACTGCCTGTATGACTCGGTCGCGTCATCAATCTTTTTCTTTTTCTCGGCTTCCGGTATGGGTGCTGGGATAAACGCCATTTCTTTCATTGGCAAGGAACACGCAGTAAGCACAAAGCACATCGCGACCGTAACAGTTTTCATGCAATGCCTCCTTTCTAATTCATTCGTACTCTTTATTTTAAGGTTGAGCAAGTGGTAAGATGCGCCTATGCAGGATATTTCTATAATTTATGAAACCAAGGATTTTCTCGCGCTTTCAAAGCCCGCGGGCATAGTGGTGCATCATGATGCGCAACATACTTCTGGCACGGTTGTAGATTGGCTTTTGGAAAAATATCCGGAGATTCGTGGCGTTGGAGAAGATGTTGGACATCGGATGTCCAACAGACGTCCGATGTCTCGAGAGGACATCGGACGTCCGGGCATTGTCCATCGGCTTGATAAAGATACATCGGGTATTTTGCTTGTGGCAAAAAATCAGCGCGCGTATGAATATTTAAAAAAATTATTTCAAGATGGCGACATCACCAAAAAATATTTTGCGCTCGTGGTTGGCAACATAAAAAATGATTCGGGCGTAATCAATGCGCCAATCGCGCGCTCGACTAAATATTTTGAAAAGCGCGTGGTTGGCGGCAAGCAGGGAAGGGCGCGCGAGGCGCGCACGGAGTACAGGGTGCTCGAAAGATTTCCAGCATTTGGAGATCCGATCTCCAAATACGGAGATCGGATCTCCGTAAGTGGGTACACGCTGCTCGAAGTCTCTCCAAAAACCGGCCGCACTCATCAGATTCGCTCGCACTTGGCGCACATTGGCCATCCTGTTGCATGCGATAAACTGTATGGCGGCAAATTATATCAGTGCCCAGCAAACCTCGCGCGCCAATTTCTGCACGCGCACTCGCTTTCATTTGCCGGACTCGATGGCGCAAAATACGAAATCGAAGCCCCGCTTGCTGAAGATCTCTCAAGTGCGCTTGAGTCGCTACGAACGCAGTCTCCCTAGTTTGAAAATCAGTGATTTTTATGTGATTATAGAACAGTGAAAACCATTATTCACAGCTCTATTGACAAGCGCCTCGCGGGTGTCTACACTACAGGTATTAACCTCACTGCCCTCTTGGTTTCGACCAGGACGGCAGTTTTGTTTTAAGCCAGTTTCGTCCATGTCTCGCGCGGCAGTATTTATCGATGGAAATAATTTCTACTTTAAACTCAAAGATCTTACAAATGGCAAGAATGTATATCCTTTACTCGATTTTCGTTTCTATGATTTTGCAAGTTGGCTTGTAAAACCAAACACTTTAGCAACAGCGCGGTACTATATCGGTGCGCTCAAGCGACAGCGGGGTAATGAAAAGTCAGAGAAAATGTATGCCGATCAGCAAAAATTACTGGCTCGCTTGCAACGACAGAATATCCAAGTGGTGCTCGGTCAGTTGATTCAGCATCCTGATAAAACGTATCACGAAAAAGGTGTAGATGTTCGCATCGCCGTTGAGATGATCCGCCTCGCGCGTGAGGGCGTGTATGATACAGCGTATCTATTAAGCTCGGATACTGACTTGGTTGCCGCTGTCGAAGAAGTGCAGTCTTTCGGCAAGAAAGTACATTATGTCGGTATCGCAAAAGGGCAATCATTTGGTCTCACTAAAGTTTCAAATGATGTGCGACTATTGTGCTTAGAAGATATAGAAGCGTTTTTGCCAGCCACTCTTTTATAGAAAGCGCGCCGGCCACGATGGCGCAAAATACGAAATCGAAGCTCCGCTTGCTGAAGATCTTGAAAAATCTCTTACATCATTACGCCTTGTAAAAAGCGATATTGTGACTGTATAGTAATGGTATTATGTCGCAAGAAAAAATGCCCCATATACCTGATATTGCAACCACGCCAGAGCAAATATCGGGTGAGGAGCAGGCAGAGAGAAAGATAAAAGAAGCGCCTCTCAACCCTGAACAGATAGAAGAGCGCGTAGGTGAACTCATTGAACTCTCGGCGGCTCGGGCAGAGGCAGGAAAACATGCTCGAGAAGCTTGGGGCGGTCTCACAAAACAAGAGCGCGATGAATTGAAAAGTAAGGGCGAGGAAGCTGTTGCTGTGCAGATACAAGCGACTCGACTTGACCCAGAGCTCATCGAGTTCCGGGACACAACACTCGAAGAATACGATAGTCGTATCAAAGAGCTTTCTGCAAATCCCCAAGTGCTTCAGGCATATAAAGACCGCTTTGGTGAGCTAAAAGAAACACTTGCTCGTGCGATATCTTACGAACACTTACAACAGGAACAAGGGGTCGTTGCAGACGCCGAGGCAAAAATACGAAAGCTCTACGAAAAAATTGGAAGAGCTCCGGGTCCCATCGAGCGCAAGAAATTAGATGAACTTGCAGATCGTAAAAAAGAACTCGAGACCGATCTCGGACAGTTTGAACTCAACCCGGATACAATCGATATGCTTCGCCGTAGAGAAGTCAGGCGCATACAACATGAACTTCTGCGCTATAGTTTCGCGGAAACCGAATCGCGCCGCGATCTTATTCGAGAAGTCCTTCCTGATCTCCTTCAGGGCGCGCCAGTCCTCTTTCAGGGAGAAACGGGCTCGGGTAAATCACAGCTTGCAAAATATATTTCAGAACGATACTTGGG
>Ga0209541_10009702_pt1 | contig 15541 bp, 14 predicted proteins | sample RifCSPlowO2_01_FD_184027 | JGI IMG/M metagenome (GOLD analysis project Ga0209541, IMG submission 184027) | Groundwater microbial communities from Rifle, Colorado - Rifle CSP2_plank lowO2_0.1 (SPAdes) (version 2) | ecosystem: Environmental > Aquatic > Deep subsurface > Groundwater | place...
AGCCACTTGCCGATAAGCAGAAACAGCGTGATAGATATCCCACACAAAACCAGGAAATAATCGAGTATCAATATCGGGAGATCTCATGCAAAAAACTCTCAGTAATTACACAAACAATACCCGAAATTATATCACACAACCACTACGCTACCGTTTCTTGCACACCCTGAATCAAATTAAATTTAGGTTCCCAGCTGAGGATTTTTTTGGTTGCCTCTATGGCAAACACACTTTTTTGCACATCCTCCAGCCGCGGTGGTCCATAAATAGGTTTTTGCCCATAATTAGTCATCAATTTCATCACTGTAAACAATTCGTTAATTGTTATCTCGCGTCCTGTACCTACCATCAAAAACTGATTCTCACCCCACTCCATTGCTGCAATAAATGCTGCCACCACATCAACTACATAAATAAAATCTCTGGTTTGTTCACCATCCCCGTTAATGGTCACAGGTAACTCTTTTTTCATCCGATGAGCAAAAATCGCCACCACCCCACCCTCACCCAACGGATCTTGCCTCGGACCGTATACATTTGCCAGCACTAGACCCACAAAAGGCAGCGAATAAGCCTGCAAATAATGCTCCATCGTATGTTTACTAATTCCATAAAATGAAATGGGAGCACGAGCATGATCCGCAGTTAGGGGAAGCTTTCTAGGCTCACCAAATCCAGCCACAGAATCAGCATAAATTATCCGCTTAACCCCTGTTTTTTTGCAGCACTCCAATATGTTTAACGTCCCCAAAATATTAGTTTTTGCATCGTACACTGGGTCAGCTTGCGCCCTAGCAACATCCACTTGTGCCGCCAGATGATACACCGTATCAGGTTTAAAAGTTTTGAAAACACTTAACAGGGAAGTATCAATAATATTCTTTGCTACTAATTTTACCCCCACGGGTATTCGCTTTTTATCTCCATGAGACAAATTATCTACCACCACTACCAAATGACCGGCTGCATGCAATGCTTCCACTAAGTGTGATCCAATAAAGCCTGCTCCACCTGTGACCAAAATTCTTTTGTGTTTCACCATCGCACCACCTCGTCTCGTTTTAGATTATATTTTTTGCGGACTCTTTCGGTATAAGATCGTAAATCATCTTTATTGGCAGTCGCCTGGGCGGAATGACGGGTATAAGTAAACAAAATCTTGGGTAAATGTATCCCTTTGTAATTTTCTACCAATCTAATCGACCAATCATAATGTTCTTGTTTTTTCATCTCCTCGTCATAACTTCCCACCATTTCATAACATTCCCTTCTAACTAAATTTCCCATCGCAATGTAATCAACTTCGTGTACCAATTTGGGAGAAAACTCAGGCAAGCTAACTTTCCGGATCACTTTTCCCGCAGCATTTACTTCTTCATAGTCACAATACACAAATCCGTATTCGGGGCGAGCCTGTAGAATAGCTACCTCTTCTTCAATCAAAGTAGGGTACAGTTGATCATCGCCGTCTAATCGGGCGATATAGTCTCCATGAGCCCTTCCTAGCGCCGTGTTGAGCGCAGCAGACACCCGCTTACGTTCTATATGTCTAATCAAAGTAACTTTTTTAGAAAATCGTTGTAATTTTTCCCAGGTTCCATCGTCACTACAATCATCAACTATAACAATCTCTAAGCTAGGGTATGTTTGCGCCAGGGCACTTTGCACCGCTCTCTCAACAAAATTTTCCACGTTATAAGTAGTCACCAAAATAGACACCAAGGGTTTCATTTGATCATCTTCCAGGTTATTGGTGTTTCTGCCTCAATTGTCACCCTGGTCTTTTTCCCCACCACTCTATCTGCGTCTTTGGGCGCAATACCAGTTCCCGGTCTCCGTACAGAGATCATCTCCCGTGTAATGGTAGTGCCTTTAGGAATATCTTGGGTAGACACCACACTTCTACGCGCCAGCCTCAGCGTTACCTGCTCAGCTTTATTGGGTTTTTTGTTAGCACTCCCCATCATCGTTTCCACCGCCCGGACTTTAGCAATTAAACGATGCATCTCGCTTGCATCAGCCGACAGCCAATGATCAATCCCAGGAATGTTTTTGTCACAGGTAAAATGTTTCTCTATTACACTGCCACCCATAGCCGCCACAGCCACCGCTGCTACTTCATCCATCGTATGGTCAGATAACCCCACCGGATAGGGGAATGTTTTCATTAGTGTCCCCACCGACCGCAAGTTCACATGCTTCGGCTCACAAGGATAACTCGAAGTACAATGCAACAAAATAATCTGCTTATTACCCGTTTTTTCCACCACTTTAACTGCTTCTTTCACTTCTCCAATAGTCGCCATTCCGGTAGAAATGATCATCGGCTTTTTTTTGCCCGCTATATGTCGCAATAAACCGTGATGAGTCATATCCCCAGAAGCTACCTTAAACATCGATACTCCTAAACCATCCAAAAAATCCACGTTCTCCTCATCAAAAGGGGTAGAGAACAAAAGCATGCCAATCTTCTTTGCATAGGCAAATAACTTCACATGATCAGCCCTGGATAATTCAGCCTGTTTATACATCAACCACTGAAATTTAGGCAATTTGGGATCAAGTTCACCATAAGTCGGCGTTTTTTTAGAAACTAACTTCTCCGCAGTTAATGTTTGTAGCTTAACTGCATCTACTCCGGCTTTTTTAGCCGCCAGTAAAATCCGTTTGGCCAGCCGCAGGCTACCATTATGATTCTGCCCCATCTCTGCCACAATAAACACTGGCTGACCGTCACCAATGGCTCTTTTTTTATTGATCTTTATCCAGCTTTTCATTTCAACCAATTGTCATCTCCGGGGATATAATAGTCGATTCCGCGCTCATTAAAAAACGTTAAATTCTTCCAAAAACCCACGTTATCATAAATCACCCTAACCTTACTTTTCTCTAAATGTTTCAAAGTCCCCGGCATAGTATACAGAGCATGGTCAGCCACCAACACCAAGGCCTCAAATTTAGACAACTCATTAGGAAAGTCAAAGGACTTGCACCCAGTCAACAGTTTAATCTCTTTGTCATCATAATAAGGGTCATTGACCCGTACTGTCATACCTCTTTTTTTTAATTCCTTGGCAATCCCGATAGCCGGGCTTTGGTGTGGCACCTTCAAGTTACCTTTATAAGATAATCCCAAAATCCCTACTGATCTGATCTTGCGTTTCTGCAACGCCATAACCACACGCTTTGGCATGCTCTTATCAGTGGCAATTGTTTCCCTTAGCAATGTCAGAGCTTGAGGATTTTTCGCTCCACTAATCACGTACTTACTTGATAGAGGGATACAGTAACCTCCGGTTCCAAAGCTGGGATAAAAAGTTCCCGCGTTCCACTTTGTACCCACCAACCGCAATACCTCTCGAATACTTGAATTAGGATAAGCCAACGTCAGTTGATTTGCCAACGTGATATCCATATGGCGATACGCATTCTCAACACTTTTCACCATTTCAGCCACTCTGTAGTCGGAAGATTGATGTAATTTTTCGCACACGATTGATAACACCGATTTTGTTTGTTGCCCCGATTCTTTATCATAGCCTCCAAACACCCGATCTAGCGTCTTAAGAGTATGTTGTGGATCCACAAACCAGTCACGTCGAGGTGCCACTGCATACAAAAAATCTTCCCCTGGTTTTAACCCTTTCTCACTAAACAATTTCAATACCACATCATCACTAGCACCTGGAGTTAGCGTTGACTCAACGATGATCAACGGCTTGTAATCAGCATGTTTTTGTAAATAACCTGCTATCTTACCAACCACATCTTTTAGCGGCCCTAGCCATGGTTCACCTTCTTTTTCGGTAGGAATGCAGACAAAATGAACTAATGGCTGAGCAGATAATAACTCTTGATCATCTGCAGTCACACTCATCAACTTATGAAAAATCAAATGTTTAACGGGTACATTCAACCACTCATCCAATCCTGGGATATCTGCTTCGCCTCTATTTGCACCCTCTACCCGTTTCAAGTCTATATCAAAACCCTCTCCCTCAACGCCTTCAGAGGCGAAATATACCAATGTAGAAAAGCCAATGTACCCCACCCCCCACACTCCAATTTTCGCCTCTCCTCGCCTCAGTCGCTCTCCATAAGATAATACTGTTTCCACACTATCATTTTTCTTCAATCCCAAAGAAGCTGGATCAACAAACAATTTACCTCCGATTTTCTTTGCCTTAACCTTACCTCTGTTAATCAGCCTGCGTACCGAAACTTCATGAATATCTAACAATACAGCAGTTTCTTTTACCGACAAGAAATTCTTCATCTCAATTTAAAACTAAAGTAACAATACAAAACAATTTATAACAATGAGTTCACAATGTCAACACAATTTGTCTAGAAACATGGCAATATTAGCAGCCAAGTGCTTTGAAGCATAACGTTGTTTCACCAACTTAGAAGCTGCTTTACCAATTTTTAATCCTTCCCCAGGATGATTCCATAAATATACAATTGCCCGTCTCAATAAAGTCACATTTTCCACCGGCACATACCATAAATGCTGTTTATTCTTTAGCTCAAACGCCTCGGTGATCCCTCTCACCGCGGAGGCAATGATTGGAGCCTTAGCCGAAGCCGATTCCAAAACAACCATTTGGCCGGCAGAACGGCCTTGCTCTTTCATCGGTACCACCACCACCCGTGCCCGCCGAAACATATTTCTTACCGTTGAGTATGGTGCCAATAGTCGCACTTTAACGTTGGTTGGAACATCTAAATTGAGAATATTCTTGGGATGACAAGCTACCTCCACACGGAATGATAAATCCTTAACTGCTGCAAACAAAGTGCCATAATCTCTACCGCTGTCTATTCCTGCGGCCGCCACAATGGTTCTTTTCAGTTTACTGGGTCGAGAAAACCACTGCCAGTCAGTACCATAAGGGATGTAATAAATTTTCTCTTTTGGCACGCCCATCTCCCTGACAAAAAATTCTCTCTCGACCTCTGCATAGCAAGTCATTATCTCTACATCTTCAAACAACCATTTATAAAACGGCTTTACCCAAGATTTGGGATGGAGAAATAACGCTCCGGTTAAACCCGAACTCAAATAAATCATCGGCTTTCTAATTAAACCTATTTTTTTCAACCACAAAAAAGGTAACCCGGCAGAATCACCTGTCAGCACAATTGCATCGTATCGATGCACCATTGGAAGCAAGCTCAACGCCTGATCTAATTTAAACCCCATTCCAATCTGATTAATGACCAGATGTTCAAACCAATAGCAAATCCAATGAAAGGGATTAATCAACGAATATTGCCAATCAAAAAAATCTACCTGATAACCCCTTTTTTTTAGATAATTCATCCCAAATAACATGCTGTCCGGAGCCCTACCTTGCTGGGAGTCAATCAGTATCTGCTTCCTTCGGGTACGATATACATACAAAATTTTTCCCTTCATAACCACCCTTTTGCCTCTAAATACAACCGTAAATTTTTTCTCCATGGGTTCATATAGTCAACCCCGATTTTCTTCAGGTTCTCATTCTTTAGTACGCTGTATCGGGGCCTCACCACTCCAGATTTGTTATCATTCGTTTTGACAGCTACCACTTGAACATCTAAACCCAATAAATTTTTTATCTCTACAGTAAATTGATACCATGAACATTGTCCGTGGGAGACCATGTGGTACACTCCATATTTTTTAGTCCCAATTAGCTTCTCCATGGTTTGTGCCAAGTTAAGAGTAAAGGTAGGGGAGAGCACCTGGTCATCTACCATATGCACAGTTTCACCCCTCTTCATCTGTTCCACTCTCTGATCCACAAAATTAGTTCCCTTAACAAACGATCCAGCCGTGCCAAACAATCCGGAAGTGCGAATCAAGAAGTTTCGGGGTGCATATAATCTCAGTAATAATTCTCCTGCTGCCTTAGAAATCGCATAAGCGCTCTGCGGTGCTATCGCATCGGTTTCTACATAAGGTTTGCTACGATCAGCATTTCCTCCAAACACATAATCAGTAGACAAGTGCGCCAATATTGCCTTATTGCCGCTACACCATTTGGCCAAATACAATACCCCCATCGCATTCACCATCATTGCCTCTTGCGGATTCTGTTCACATGCAACCAAGTCATGAAATGCCGCGGTGTTAATAACTATTTGAGGATTATACTTGCCCAAGATCTGTATCACTCTAGATTCATCTTTCACCTCAATGTCTCTGTTGGTCAACCCCACCACTTGCCAGTGTGTATTATTGAACACCCTTACTAAATCTGTTCCCAGTTGTCCGTTACTACCAATAATTACCACTCGCATATTATTTTAACCCTGGAAATAATTTTTTCATTTGTTCGATGTTGTAATATTGTGGCTTGAAAAAATCAAAATTATTTTGCTCACGAAGATAAGCCAGCAAAGTCTTAGTCGAATCAACCACCGAAAATCTAGGGCGCATTTGCAGCGTCTTGTTCAATTTTTGCCCAGAGACTCGATATGTTCTATCGCGAATGCGCTTCTTGATCTCCAACGGCACCTCAGCAGACAAAAAATTTTCCACAGTTCTTTTAATCTCCGTTGCCAACTTCAAAATAGTGTAGTTTTTGTAACTTAAATTAAAAATTTGCCCATTAACCTTTTTGTCTGAGGCTTGCAATAATTTCCAGTACGCTGTAGCTGCGTCTCTAGCATCAACAATTGGCCGTTGCTGAGTACCATCGAAAATAACTAATTTTCCCTGGGTTATTGCTGTTTTCACCATCGTATTTACCACCAAATCAAATCTCATTCTCGGAGAATATCCTCCCACTGTGCCCTTACGCAATACAGTTACCGAAAAATTTTCGCCGGCCAACGGCAAAATAGCTTGCTCAGCTAAATATTTTGAGTGAGAATAATATTCTTTGGGAAACACTTTGTCAGTTTCACGATGCAATATATGATTTTTATATCCCAGATGATAAATCGAACATGAAGAAGCAAAAATAAACTTTCTTACTCCAATCTTTTTGGCTAATCTAGCCAGCCTCATAGTCGCTTCAGTATTGATTTCATAATTCAGATCCGGCGCAAAATTAGCCATTGGATCATTAGACAAAGCTGCCAAGTGAATTATCGCCTCTGCACCATTCAAATCGGCGTTGGTCACGCTTCTAATATCACGACGTAAAATTTGTACTTTAGGCGCCACTGCGCGCAAATGATTATCACCAAAATACCCTTTATCAATTACTTTCACCTCATATCCTTTGGCAATGAGCAATGGCACCAACACAGACCCAATATAACCAGCTCCACCTGTAACCAATATCCGCTTCATAAGTAACTGGAGTTTATCACAAATCTTTCTCTCTCCAAAAAGCCCACCAATAAAAAGGAGTCATATATACCCAGGAAAATAAATTTACTCCAATTGCTCCCCAAATTCCAAATCTAGCAATAAAAACAGGCAATAAGACGATATTGGGAACACTTGGAAAAAAATGCGTCAAGGCAATAATTTTCCGCTTTTTTTCCAACAGGATTAAATTACCCAGAAATGTACTAAACGGGAAAAAAATTAGTGCTAAACTCGCCACCTGAGAGTATAAAATTGCATCATTGTATTTATCAGAATAAATCAACGGAATTAGTATTGGTAGTCCTATCCACAAAGCAGTGCACGCACCTATCCCCAACAACACCCACTTTGCCCCATGACGCTTACACACATTTACCAGCTCTTTTCGATTCTTATCTGCCACTTTGATTTTCGCCACATCAATAAAATTCTGCATCAAATCTTGAACAGCTTTGGGCATAATAATAGCGACAGAGTAAGTAGCGAGAACAGCCGCCCCGTCATAATGATTCAAAAGTACACTGCCTAGCTTAGTCACCACAATAGCTACCACGGCTAAGGCAGTTAAATACAATCCATAACCAACCACATCTGGATCCTGTTTTTTATTACGCACTAATCTTTTTACTCTAAAAAAATAAACTACATTTAATCCAGCATTGATAAAAAAATATACAAATAATAATCCTGGCAAAGACATATGGACAAGTAAGCCAATTATCAGCCCTATTGCTGTCAGGATAGACGCGATTGCACTAAATTGAGCCGATAGATCGAAACGTTTCTTACCCATCAGAAAATGATCATAAGCTTTCAGTCCAAACAGAAGCGGAAAAAAAATGCCAGCTATCAATAGTCCATATCCCAAATTAGGGTCACCTAAATAGAAATATCTTGCTGCTAAAACCCACATACAAATCGAGGCCAACAAACTTCCGATCAAGCTGATCTTTGTGCTCTGGAACAATGACTGATCAAAACCCTTAGCGACAGCTTGTGACACCGCAAAATCAAATTTTGGTACTGCCAGAAAAGCCACCATATACATTGCGGAAAAAACAAATACATATTGTCCGTATGTTTCTTTAGGGGCCACTCTGGCAAATACAATTCCCAAGAAAAACCCAGCCACCATTCCTACCCCACTTCGAAAACTTACCCAAAAACTATTTTTGAAAAAATATTCTGCGTCAATGCCGATCAACTTTCCCAACCAAGACACAATCATTTTGCTTCCAGTTGCCAAATTTCCCTGCCCAATGTATACGGATCACATCGTTCTTCATCTGGTTTTTGTCGATTATACGGTTGACTTGCAATGCTCACCAACTGAGTATTATTCTCCAAGCTCATCCACCCATGCCAGATTTTTGGGGGAACAGTAATTAATTTAGGCTGCCGACTATCTGCCACCACTATTTCGGTTTTCTGTTTACTATCGAAAAACACGAATTTTGCCGCCCCTTTGGAAATACAGAACCAGTCCCATAATTTGAAATGTCGATGGAATGCCCGGATAGTAAATGGGGTTCTGTCTTCGACTATATATACCTGCCCAAAGGTCGTAAACTCCTTTTCATCGCGACGAATGATTTCGAACAAATTGCCTCTGTCGTCACTCCGCACCTGAAGATCACGTACTGTTACCAAGCTCATATATACCCAAAGAGTATATCACGATCGCAACTGGAGATATAATAGCGTCGATGAAACCAAAAATATTATTTGTGACCACCGATTATTCGTATTTCACTAAACCGATCATACATGCGCTAAAAGGCCAATTTGAAGTATCCGTCTTCGACTATTACAAACCGACATTCTTCTCGCGGTTGGATGGCTGGCTGGTCAACCATCATCTTCTCTCTAAGAAACCGACACAAGATGTTGACTCTAAAATAAATTCTGCCTTGCTCAGTAAAGTCAACAATTTACGCCCAGAATATCTCTTGGTTATCAAGGGCACACCGATATCTAATAAAACCATTCGCTCTATTCGGAAATTAGGAACAATTACCATCAATTGGTTTCCTGACTGGTTGGTTGTATGGCCATGGATCAAACAACACGCCAAAAGTTATGACCTATTTATCAATAGCTGCTTTGATACCCACAAAAAAATGCAGGGAAAAAAAATGCAGAGTTATTATCTTCCCTTTGCAGTTGAACCAGGATTCTCTCCCCAAGATTCATGCCTGTATCCCATTACTTTCATTGGCCAACACAGTCCACGCCGGGAAAAATACTTTTCCGCAATCGCCGATTTAGGTTTGTGTATTTGGGGATATGCAAATTGGGCCCAAAGTTCCTTGAAGCATGTATATAAAGGTCATGCTAGCGTTAATGAAACCCCTAAAATTCTGCGTGATAGTTGCCTGATCGTCAACGTGTTAACAGGTACCGATCAATTTCAACCTGCCTCGGTCAATGTCCGCACCTTTGAGGCTTTAGGTGCAGGTCGGTTGCTCTTAGTAAAATATCATCCCATTCTCAAAAAACATTTTTCCATCCACAGCGAGCTAGTTACTTTCACCACCCCAGCGGATTTACGCCGGAAAACCAAATTTTTTCTCTCACACCCAACCCAACGCGAAAAAATTGCTAAAGCTGGGTATAATCGTATTTTGCGTGATCACACCTTTGTTACTCGTCTTGCCCAATTATTTGATCTGGTTAGAAAATATGAATCTCAAAAAAAGAGCTAAAATTCTCCAGCTTGCCTATGGTGAAATGGCACCCCATGCACTCCAGACCCTATCTCAACACTTTAAAGTCTGTGCCATCATTACTCCCTCATTAACCGATCGATCCCATCGGCAACCTCTACCCGTTGAAGTTACCGCTAAAAAACTTTGCATTCCCATTATTCGTGATAGTCGTTTATCAACCATCGAACAAGCAGTCAAAAAATATCAACCCCAAGCTATAGTCATTGCTTCTTATGACAAAATCATTCCTGCCAAAACTCTCAATTTAACAAAATTCATCAATATTCATCACGGAGATTTACCCAGGTGGAGAGGCAGAGCCAATATAAACTGGGCTATTATATTGGGAAAAAAATATATTGGTCTGACTATTCACCAAGCTATTCCTGATCTTGATGCAGGGGCCATATATGCTCAATATCGCATTCCTATTACCGATTCTGATACCGTGGCAACCATCTATGCCAAAATCAATGTCACGGTCAAAGCCAAGATCTCTACAATAGTCAAAAAAGTTTTGCTCGGGTTTCAAGGACGACCACAACGAGGACAGCCCACATATTGTGTCACCCGTTTGCCGCAAGACGGTTTGATAGATTGGCATCAAAAAACCATTCAAATTGATAGATTAATTCGCGCCCTTACCAAGCCATACCCGGGAGCTTTTACTTACGTTAATGGGAAAAAGTTAATCATCTGGATTGCAGAAACTCCTCAACGTCCTCGTCGTTATGTTGGCCGCATTCCAGGCAGAATTGCTTTACTGCATCCCGATGGAGTTGAGGTGCTAACAGGCGATTCCTCCCTAATTTTAAAAACCGTTAACTACGCTGGTTATGAAGGCAATGCACGTGACTTTATTGCCACAATTAAATTGTCTTTGGGAATAAACTGGGTGGAGCTCTATGAACATTGCCTTCGTTGACCTCAAGCGTCAAAACCAGCTACATCAAACAGAATTATTGACTGCTCTCAAAAAAATCATCACCTCAGCTCAATTTATCATGGGCCAACCATTGGAAAAATTTGAACAGCAATTTGCCCGATTTTGTGGGACCAAATTCTGTGTGGGACTTAATTCTGGCACTGACGCATTAGAATTTGCCCTTCGCGCCCTAGACATCAAGGCAGGTGATGAAATCATTACTGCTCCCAATAGTTATTTCTCTTCGGCCATGGTCATTAGCAAGGTAGGTGCCAAACCGGTCTTCGCAGATGTCGACCCTCAAACCTTCACCATAGACCCGCAGAAAGTTGCCTTAGTTATTACCAAAAAAACCAAAGCCATCATTCCAGTCCATTTATATGGTCAAGCGGCAGATATGGATCCTTTGATCAAAATAGCCCGTCAGCATAAGTTGGCAATTATCGAAGACTGCTGTCAAGCGCATGGAGCCCGTTACAAAGCCAAAGTTTTGCCTGTTACAGGCTTAGGCGCCTTTAGCTTTTATCCCGGAAAAAATCTTGGATCATTTGGAGATGGGGGAGCATTAGTTACCAACGACCCCGCAATCGCTAAAAAAGTTCAATTACTCCGCAATGATGGCAGTCTACAAAAATATCACCACCTCATCATCGGCAATAAAAGCCGTCTTGATACCGTTCAAGCAGCAATTCTATCCGTCAAACTCAAACATCTTAATCGTTGGAACAATCTTCGTCGTCGCCATGCTCAAGCATACACCCGCAAGCTAAAATCCATCTCTGCCATTAATCTTCCGATCGAAGCTCCTTATAATCGCCATATTTATCATCTATATGTCATCAACGCGAAGCACCGTGATCGTCTGCAAAAACATTTATGGAGTCTCGGTATTGAAACCGGTATTCACTATCCCGTCCCCATCCATTTGCAACCTGCATATGCGCATCTTGGCTACAAAAAAGGAGATTTTCCCGTCACCGAATCCGCCGCCAAATCCATCCTCTCCCTCCCCATGTTCCCAGAATTAACCGATACAGAAATTAATTACATCGCCGCCACCATTCGTAAATTTTATTCACCCCATGCTAGAACAACTTTACGCCGAAGCCCAAGCAAAAGGTCTTAACGCACTCGGAGAAGTTGCACCAAATCCTTTGCTGACAGCCGAAACTGTTGCAATCTATGATCTGGCTGCCACCTTATTCCCCCATGGCCGGGCCATAGATTTTCTATCCGTGGCTCAATCACAACTTGATGCCGCCGGAATAGAAGCCGAGTTTGTGGATCCAAACTTTTTCCACATAGCTCTTGCCAGACTGGTCCGTCATCCAGATGGTCGCCGCGCTGCAGCTATTGATGTTGAATATATCTATACCCAACAGCAGCATCTAATGCAGCGATTCGCCTCTTTTCGATCAGGTGTCAATCTCAAACTACATAGCATATTCCCCGTAGTTAATCCCAGTAAAGAAATCACCATTGTTGCTGGTTTTCTGCCCCACGATGATTCCAGCCTCGACATAGTCAGGCAATTAATAGAAGCCGGAGCCATAGCACCTTTACCCCACAAATTGGACTTTATTCATTCCAGTTTAGCCAGACTACACAAACCACCATCTAAGCCAAAAACATTGTTAGAAGTTTTGCAAATCATCAACGCTCGCCTTCACAGCCAAGAGCTTCTAGCCACAGCCGATAGTTTCCGGCTGATTTCTACTACCCCTAGAGGATATCTGCGCGACGAAAACAACATTTTTGTCTGTCCTCCCATTAGCTTGATTGGCGACCAAGACGAAAACAAAGTTGGTTTCATTAGAGCGAGGTATAAATCTCCCGAAATTAATCAGCCCAACATAAAAGCCGTGATTTTTGATTTTGGAGATGTATTGATAGAAAACCCAGACGCGGATATGATCAGCCTGATTGGCCAGTACTATGGTATTGATTTTGACCAAGCCCATAAAGCCTGGCTGCAAGTGTGGCCAGATTTTTTAACCGGCAAAGCAAATGAAGTAGAAACATGGCAACGTTTTAGCCAGCTAATAAACAAACCCACCCCAAATCTTGATAAGTTACACCAAGCTCTAACAGCTGGTTTCCCAAAAAATGTTATTCCCGAAATGAAAACTATAGCCGACAATTTAGCTAGAGGTGGTTACATCCTGATTATCCATACCGACACCTTGCCGCCTCACGAGCAATTCTTTCGCAATCTTGGCATGTACGATGGTTTTGAAGTTATTACTTCACCCCAATTACGAATGACTAAATCCTCACCTGGCACATTTATCCAGGTAGCTCATTTACTGGGTCTTGACCCCGAGCAGTGTCTTTTTATAGACGACAAACCAGACAATGTATCGTGCGCCCAACAAGCTGGCATGAGGGCTATTCAATTCAGTGTCAGAGATTATCAAACCCCAGCTGAAGGTGCTCAAAATCTCCAACAAAAATTAGATCTTATACTCGGACCTATACCAAGCCAATAATCTTTCCAGTCCTGTTTCCAGGTCCACCTTTGGTTTAAATCCCAAATGAACCGCAATTTTAGTCAGGTCAGGACAACGCCGTTTAGGCTCATCAGCCGGATAATCTTGGGGATAGGGGATGGTCACAATTTTTCCCTCCCCAGGAATCAACTCCACCACTTGTTGGGCCAATTTGATCATCGGCATCTCATTATTATCATTACCAACGTTATATACCTCGCCATTTTTGTCTGATAATAGCACTTTAAAAATTGCTACGATTGCATCCGTTATATAACAAAACGTCCGCGTCTGTGATCCATCTCCATGTACATTCAGTGGTTTTCCGGTCAATCCACTCATCAAAAACGCTGGTATAACCCGAAAGTCGTTATACTTCATCCCTGGTCCGAATACATTAAACGGACGCACTATCTTTACTGGAGTTTTATAGTGCTGCCAATAAGTCATTGTCAACGCTTCTCCCAGACGCTTAGATTCGTCATAGCAAGACCTGGGACCAATCGAAGAAACATTTCCCCTATACGTCTCATCGGTAGGAATATGGCTTGAATCTGGATCGCCGTAAATTTCGCTCGAGCTAAAAAATACAAAACTTTTACTTTGTTTTTTTCGCGCCAGTTCCAGAAAATTCTTTGTGCCCTGGGTTCCTACCTCAATCGCCTCCACTGGATATTTTTTATAATAAATTGGCGAAGCAATTCCAGCCGCATGAATCACATACTCCACCTTACCCGTATATGTATAAGGCTGCCTGACATCATGTTCCACAAAGCGATATGAGTTATATGAGGGGGTAGTTAATAACTGTTTACGGGAACCGGTGATAAAGTTATCCACAGACACAATTTTGATTGGTCGGGGTAGTTCTTTACTTATATGTGCTAATGTCAATACCAAGTAATTACCAATAAAACCCGCTCCTCCGGTAATTAACACAGTTTTACCTGCCAGTTTTGTCAATTCCGGCAATTGCTCAGAAATTGATCGTAAATCCTCATGGACAATTTGTTCAGCCAGTCTCATAAATTTTTCACTATTTTAGGTACAGGTACTGGAATAATAAACTTCCCTCCCAATTGTATATAGCGTCGGTGAGCCTTCATAATTGCGTCAGCAAAATTCCATGCAAAAATAACTACATAATCAGGTTGATTTTCTTTCATCACTTGGGCTGTTACCACCGGAATATGAGTTCCCGGAGTAAATAGACCTTGTTTTAGGGGACTGTCGTCCACAATGTATTCGATTTGATTCTTTGTAACTCCAAAGTAATGTAGCAGGGTAGTGGTTTTAGCCGGTGCTCCAAACCCAGCCACCCTGTATTTACCGGCCTTCAAGGAGTTCATTAATTTCCAAAACCTCCGCTTATTTTTTTCAATTCGCCGTTGGAACAATCGATACGTAGAAATCAGGTGCAATCTTTGCATCTTCTCTTGTTTGATTATCCCAGTTACTACGCGACTTACCATTGCACTCTGTGATTTTTTTCTCGCCAACACCCTGATCGACCCGCCATGAGTATTAATTCTTTCCGCATCAAATATTTCCATCCCGACTCGATTAAAGAAAGACCTGAGCGCCATCAATGACCAATAAGATACATGCTCGTGGTAGACAGTATCAAATAAGTTGTTTTTTATCACCTCTCCAACATAAGATACTTCTACCAAAAACACCCCATCATCGTCCAACAATATCTGCACTCCTCGTACGACTTCATCAAGGTTATCAATATGGGCAAATACATTAGTTGCAGTAACCAATTTCGCTTTTCCATATTTTCTTACTAACTGTTGCGCCAGTTGAACATCAAAAAAGTGTGTTACTGTGTCAATTCCTGATTTTCTAGCAATTCGCGCAATATTCCCAGCCGGCTCTATTCCCACTACCCTCATCCCTTTTTGTTTAAAGGGTTTTAGCAAGATCCCATCATTGCTTCCAATATCCACCACCAATGAATTTTCCTTCAACCGCAGTTTTCTGCCCATATCTTTTGCGAGCATTTCAAAATGACGCACAAACACGGGCGAAGTCGAAGAAACATAGACATAATCGTGAAACAACAATTGGGGATTCACCACATGTCCCAACTGCAACATACTACATT
>Ga0209541_10009703_pt1 | contig 15541 bp, 18 predicted proteins | sample RifCSPlowO2_01_FD_184027 | JGI IMG/M metagenome (GOLD analysis project Ga0209541, IMG submission 184027) | Groundwater microbial communities from Rifle, Colorado - Rifle CSP2_plank lowO2_0.1 (SPAdes) (version 2) | ecosystem: Environmental > Aquatic > Deep subsurface > Groundwater | place...
TTTCTTCCATATATCAGTGAATATATCTGCAGAAACAAAAGAAAGAGATATTATTAATACAATTAGTAAGATAAAAACCAACAGTGCACTGCCTCTTTTAATTCCTCTTTTCATTTTCTTGATTAATAATAATAATAATAATAATAATAATAATAAGGATTTATATATTTATATATTTTATACCTCATCAGCACCAATATCCCAAAACCCACTTCTTATCTCTCCATCAATGTCTGTGTTAAAAGCAAGATTAGCATCAGAACTTAAGTCAATTCCTGAATCTTTTGCAGATGTATCTAAAGATGAAAGATGGAGATCTTTGTTTGTTTTATCAACGAATAAAACAATTTTATTCCTAAACGCTGTATCAGGAGAGGTTGCATCAGAGGAAATATCGTTGTTTGATGTTGCTCCGCTGACATATTGATAATCTTTGAAGGTTGGGTTTAAAGAAATGTCATGATACACTAAATTATTTTTTAACACTTTAGCTTCAATCCCACTACCAAAGCTAACTCCTATTTTACAAGAATAAATAGTATTGCTGTAAAGGTATACAAAGCCATTTGAACCAGATACACATTTATAAGAAGATGTATCTTGATTATTGTAAAAATCATAAATTATATTATTCCAAACCTTATTAACACTTGTATCTGAAGAGCCAACAGATATCCCTGTTGCTCCTAAGGTACTTCCACTTATAGATCCTTTTATTATATTATTTGATATTTGGATATCTGTCATTAGTCCAGCATAAGTTGTTCTTATCCCTATTCTATTGCTTCCAGCTGCATTATTTATAAGATTAATCTGCAAACCATCAATTTTAACATAATCTTCTTTTATATCAATTCCAATATTATTTGTAATTTCTAACCTATACTTACTTGTATTCCATTTACCATCATGTCTTGCGCTTGCATCTGTATAAATTCTAATGTAATTGTCTGGAGTTGTTGTCCAGCCGTCTATAACAATTGGTTTTTTATCTGCTTGTATCCATGTTCCCTCAATTCTTACTTCTTCTATCTCATTATTTAGAACCAAGTCTCTTTGTCTTGCTGATTCCCAATTAAATAAAGATGTGTAACAGGGTTCTATTCCAAGATAATTATTACAATCCTCTCTTATAACTGATGTAATTTTTTTAGTTATTTGACAAACATCCTGTGTATCTACTGGACAACTCTCAACACACATAATAAATGAACCACAATCTGTTCCATTAAATGTACACAAAATATTTTGATTTAAATTAGAATTATTATCATTACAATCAAAACCCAAACAAAAAAGGCCAATGCCATACTGATCATTATCATTATCTTGTTCACATTTTGGTGGAGCAGTACATGTATTAGAAGAGCATATTTCTTGACTATTACAATCCACATCAGAACAGCAGTTTCCAGTAATGACTTCCCCTAAACAACACACTTCAGAACTAAAATTAAAACCGCAGTCAATAGCGCAGTTTAAACAATCTTCGTTTCCTTCACAGATATTATCTCCGCAATTAGATTCATCTTTATCTAATATTGAAGTGCATCCTAAATCAAACAAATCAATAAATCCATCATTATCGTTATCTGTAATGTCATTACACTCATATGTAATTGGAACATTAGTATATTCATCAGCTCCAATATCCCAAGGACTTGTCCTAATTTCATTATCAATATCATCTAAATACAATCCATTACCAACATTATCAGTGCCTGCACTAATTAACATAGTTGCTGTTGATTTTAAATGAAAATTCTCACTTCCTAAAGTTATGCTATTAAAAACCGTTGACCAGTCTGCTGGGTGTATACTGCAATCTGCATCATCAGAAGCACATGTAGTGAAGAAAATATTAGAACCATCAAAATCATCATTATTATCAAAAACTGCACTGTTCTTAATATAAACTGTTCCATAATCACGTTCTATTCCATCATCAAAATTTTTAACCACAGAATTTAAAAGATAGAGTTCTGCAACTTGTGAAACACCACATGAAGAACCTGAACCAGCACGCCAGTATATACCTTCACTTGAAGGGTTTTTTGAAGCATCACTACTGAATACAATTGTATTATAAACATACAAATCCCCTCCTATTTGATAGTGAGTCCATATCCCAGCACTATTTACTCCACCATCTACTTTTATAAGAGTATTTTTAATCTGTACATTATTAGTGCTACAATCTGAATTTGGATCATGAAGAGTAATCCCGTAATTTGCACCAGGAGCATAAGCCTGAAGTCCATTAAGAACAACATACCCTTCTCTAATTTCAATTAACTCGTCTAAGGGAGCAGATAATAAGTATTTATTTGTATTCCATTTACCATCATGCCTAACAGAATCATCAACTGTAATGTATAATTCATTCCCTGGTCCAGTACACCAAGGGTTTCCTGCTTCTTTACACCCTTTTATTACTACATGTGAAGTATCTGGGCTTAACCAGTCTTTATCTGTCTTAGTTATTAAACATTCAAAAGTATTACCGCCTGACACCAGATTTTGATTATTGTTGTTGATGCAATCTGCAAGATTAGTATAATCGCATGTTGGATTACTTCCTTCTGGGCAAACAGTTTTTCGTAGATTTGCACCGTAAACAATAGGAGGTAATATTATCATAACTAACAAAAATGTAAAGAAAATAATTAAAGTTATATTTTTCTGCATAATTTTTTATAAGGTTTTGATTTATAAAGATTATTGAGATTAAAGTTATATTATAAAATATATCAGTCCCTTATGATAAAAATCAAAGAAATATTCATGTTAAAATTGTTAGTTATATAGAAGAGAATTTTCCTAAAAAAAACCGCAACAATCTGTCAAGAATCATCAGTCATAGAGATGGCACGTCATTCTTAATCTTCTTTGGTTCTTGAGCACTGTCAGAATTCCACGAGCATTATTGTATACCCAACCACTCGTTAAAAACGAGTGGAATTCTGAAGTTTAAAGTTTAATCTTAGAATCAGGCAAATCTTTTGAGTGAACATCAAGTTTTCCTTTTTTCAGACAATCCCAGCAAACATGAACAGTTCCGTCTTTTTCTTTTACAATACCTGTATTGTTGCATTTAGAGCAGTGTTCTTCCATAAAAAACACAGTAATAATGAATATTTAAGGTTTCGTGTGATGAAAGAAATAGTTTAATTTGGAAATGTTAAAAAAAGAAATGAATAATCATAAATACTTTTAATCAAGTTTATAAACCAAAAATTTTTCTATGGGTTATGAAAATCAATAAAGCAATAATATTTATAATTGCGATAATTTTGCTTTTGATTATAGGAATGAAATATACAATGAACAAACCAACAAAAGTAAAACTTCAGACAAACATGGGAGATATTGCAATAGAATTATATGACGACATGCCTATTACAGCAGGAAATTTTGAAAGGCTTGTCAAACAAGGATTTTACAATGGAGTAATATTTCACAGGATTATTGATGGATTTATGATACAGGGTGGAGACCCAAAAGGAACAGGTATGGGAGGTCCAGGATACACTATAAAGGATGAATTCACTCATAAAGAAGGAAATAAAAACAACAGAGGAACAATATCAATGGCAAATGCAGGTCCAAACACTGGAGGAAGCCAGTTTTTTATAAACCTTGTTGATAATAACTTTCTTGACAGTAAGCACCCCGCATTCGGAGAGATTATAGAAGGAATGAATGTTGTTGATAAAATATCCAAAGTCAAAACAGATGCAAATGATAAGCCGATTGAAGAAGTCAAGATAATAAAGGCAGAAATCATTAATTGATGATTATCTCAATCTAGGAGATTTATATTTTTTTCCAAGTGCCTCGTAAATTTCCCTCTCTGTTTTTCCTACAATATATTTTTTGTCTTTAAACAACCCATACTGATTTAATTTGTATCCCTTTCTTTTTGCAAACATCCTTAGCCCAATACTCGAGCCTGTATTGCTACTGTAACTAAGCAGTGTAGCACCCCAGCTTTTAGGGTTTGTAAAATACAATTCTGCTTTAATACCATTAATTTTAAATGAAACTCTTTTATCACCACCTTGCAAATATTTTCCATAGATTTTCATATAATCAATAATTTTTTGCTTGTTTTTGGGTATTAGCACAATGTCTATATCAACCGGGTTTTTTTCTTCTCTTCTTATACTTCCTGCAATCTTTATTTTTTCACAAAATGGCTTTAAACCACTGTAAATTTTCTTAGATAATCTAATAACAACATTTCCCTTTCTTGTTACCACATATTTTCCTTTCTTAAAAACAACCCTCTTTTTCATTTTTAAGCGAGGATTTTTCATTTTAATTAATTTGCTATAATTTGTGCTATTATCATAGCATTATATTATTAACTGTTAACAATGAAAAGAATGTTATGTGTTACTAATCATTAAATTCAATTTTTTATTTTTACTTTTTACTATTAATTGACAATATAAATCTGCGAGTGAAATGAGTGGGTAATTGTTGTTATGAATTCATCAAAAAAGATAGATTTATGAAGTTTATTTTATTTTGATTGTTATGGCAAGAAAAAGAGAAAAAAGAAAAGAGATCTCTCAGATTCTTAAAAAAACATTGTTATTCATAATAAAGATACCATATTTTATTATAAAAGGAATAATAAATTTAATAAAAAAAATAAACGAAAAGGCAGAAAAATCAAGGGTAGCAAAAAAGAGAGAAGGTATGAAATCTATTTATGAAGAACTTGAATTAATAAAGAAAATAGAAGGAGATTTTAATGATTTTATTAAAAAATTATACAGTTCAGAGAGCCAAATAGGAATGATTATAGGAGCAAGAGGAACAGGGAAAACAGCAGTGGGTTTAAAAATTCTTGAGAATGCACACGCGAAATACAATAGAAAGTGTTATGCTATAGGATTTAAAGAAGAGGAAATGCCTTTATGGATAAAAGTAATTTCAGATGTTTCGGGCATTGAAAACAATTCATTTGTCTTGATAGATGAGGGAGGGGTATTATTCAGTTCAAGAGAGTCAATGACTAATGCCAATAAGATTTTAAGCAAGCTTATCTTAATTTCAAGGCACAAAAACCTTACAATAGTTTTTATTTCGCAAAACTCATCAAACCTTGAAATAAATGTTTTAAGGCAGGCTGATTTTTTGATTTTAAAGCAGTCTTCTTTATTGCAAAAAGAGTTTGAAAGAAGAATTGTTCAAAAAATTTATGATGGTATTTCTGATTATTTTAAGAAATTCGAAGATATCAAAGGAGTAAGTTATGTATATTCTGGTAAATTCAAGGGCTTTCTTTCAAATAAACTTCCATCATTTTGGAAAACAAGCATAAGCAAGTCTTTTAGATAAATTTAATTATAAAAATACAAAGGGCTTAAAAACCGAGATTGTTCTGATAAAACTAACGATTGATTAACCTGTAAGTAAACAGTTTAACTCTAATCAGGAATTTGTGCTATTATCGTAGCATTATCTTATTATTAATTACAATAAACCTATTATATATTGCTATTTGTTAACTTTAATATTTCTTTAGACTAATTACTAAAAAATCTGCGAAGTTATGAGCAGTTAATTAACACGTTAGCTTAAAATCCTTTAAAAAGTATTCTTGAAAAGAATGTTAAGTTATAAATTGAACTTAACATAACCTAAATCTTTAAAAATCTGTATTCTTTGATGTTAATATGGAAAAAGACATTGGAAAAATAAACAAAAACGACAGAACAGATATAATCTTGAGAATTGATGATTTTGCTGGAAGAAAAGGCCTTACAATAAGAGAGTTTGTAACAAGTGACAGATACACTGGATTTACAAAAGCAGGAATAAAGATACAGGCAGCAGATTTCCCAAAATTCAAAGAGATGATTAATTCTATAACAGATGATGATATGGAAGAGGAAAAATCAGAGATTGATGCAAAAAAAACCAAGAAATCATCAAAAGTACAAGAAACACTCTCAGAAAAGATAGAAGATTTAGATGAAGAAACAGATGAAGAGATGCCTGATTATTAATACAAAAAAATAAGAAAATGGTTGGTGTATTAAATCCTATAGGGTTCCTGATTAGTTATAATATAGTATTTAAGGATAATCTTGAAGAATATATAAAAAGCTATTCAGAAACCATAAAAGTTATACATTTCATTGAAGCTGCAAAACATAGCAGTTAAAAATTAATTAGAATTAAAATCAAAACTTGAAAAAGAAACCATCACCAAGTCAAAGATATTAAAATAACAAATTTAACCAGATATTCCTGAAACCAGTTTCATCAAAAGGTTTAAAACAATATTTTCATAATAATAGCTATGAAAAAAAATAATTTAATAACAATTATAATCATATTAACAATTATACTACTCTCAATTATAATTCTCAACAAGACTGGTTCTAAAATCTCAGAAGAGGAAGCTAAATGCATTGGGCAAAACTCAATTATATATGTGCAGGAAGGCTGTTCTCATTGTAAAAGACAAGAAGAGATGTTTGGAGAAAATTACAAGTACTTGAATGTTGTTGATTGTGTTTATGAAAAAGAAAAATGCATAACTGAAGGAATTAAAGCAACACCAACATGGATTATTAAAGGAAAGGTTTATGAAGGTTTTCAGACAAAAGATAAATTAAAAGAGATAACTGGATGCTAAGTAATAGAAAAAAAGATGAAACAAATTAATGGTAAAATAATTAGTAAAGGATTAACAGATATCGTGGAGTTAATATAGTAATAGGTAATAACATTTAATAATCAAATATAAATAATCTGTTAGTACTAACAGAAACTAAATTTAATAAAGAAAATTAATTTAAAAAAATGTTCACTTTTCTTAAAATAACATCTCTTGCTTTGGCAGATTCTGTAAATCCATGTGCTCTTGCTGTCTTAACAACAATATTAATATCAATTTTGATTAAAAACCCTGAAAAAAAAGAAAAAGTCCTTTATGCTGGTTTAGCATTTAGCTTAGCAGTTTATATTGGATACATGTTTTACGGCTTAATTATAGTACAGTTCTTTAAAACATTTTCTCAGTTTTTAAGGGAAAATTCATTGTATATAAAAGACGGGCTTGCAATTCTTGCAATGATGTTAGGAGCGCTTAATGTAAAGGATTTTTTTGTAAGGAAAGAAGGAGGGTTTGCAACAGAAATGCCTTTATTCTTAAGGCCAAAAGTCAAAAGAATCATTCATGAAATCACATCTCCAAAAGGAGCTTTTATAATTGGTTTTTTGGTTACTTTGTTTTTGCTGCCGTGCACTATAGGCCCATATATAGTTGCTTCTGGATTGCTTTCAGAATTGGGAATTGTTGGAGCAATTCCATGGCTTTTGTATTATAATCTTGTTTTTGTTTTGCCTATGTTAATAATAACTTTTTTAGTATATTATGGTTTTACAAAAACAGAAGATGCCACAGAGTGGAGATTAAGAAACAAAAAATATCTTCATTTAATTGCAGGAATATTATTATTCCTAGTTGGCTTTGCTATGCTGACGGGTTGGTTGTAGAGTTAATTTAAAAGTATAAAAAATTCTTGCGATTATCTTCATGCTAAAGAATGAAGTTTTATTTTCTTCATCAAAAATTGTTTAATAAAGATTATAAGAAAAATAAATAATCATAAATACCTCGGCATCATTCTGTTGTGCCCAAACTGAATTGTCAAATCTATTTTTGGCTTTATGTTTTCCAAACCAATAGGAGTATCACATGCTCCAAAACAAGTGTCAAGCCATATTAAAAAAATTACATTTTCCTTAAATTTTTCTTCAAGATAATCAGCAATTACACTAGCATAAGGCTTTAAACCATCAGGAAACTGCAATAAAACAACCTTTGCCTTTGTTTTTTTAATTTCTGAAACAGCTTTGTCTAACTGCAAATCATAATTCTCTTCAAGCTCTTGTATGGTTTTTCTTATCATAACAGAGAAAACCTTAAATACTATAAAAAGTTTGTTGTTTTATTAAGAGAAGGCGGAACAATCAGTTTAAAGTTAATCTTCGGATTTTACTTTACTGGCTTCGGACGCCTTTTTTCTTAATAATTCTTGAAGAGAAAACTTACCAATTAACTCCTTTTTTGATTTTAAGCTCCTCTATTTTTCTGTCGTATTCGTTTTGGATTTTCTTTAAGTAATCATTCAACAAAATATTTAGGGGGTGGTGTAGTTAGTCAATAGGATATTTCTTGCTTTAGATACACAATTTTATCCTTGAGATTAGCTTTAATAGATAGTTAAAGAATAGTAAATCCTAGATACTATTAAAATCTAACTTCTTCCTTTTTCTTTCCACTGATAAGTAAACTTTTGTGTTTTTTTAGCGGCAATAGCAATGCATATCATTCCAATTATTTGGAATCCATGGCTTATAACAAAATGAAAAAAACCCCTCAAATTCTCTTGCAAAGGAACTAAGTCAGTATAAATATGGTCAAGAGACCATAATAAAAAAACACACCTGCTAATATAAACCATCTGTAAGATTCATTAAGAGGAGAATCTTTTGTAAGAGATTGTCTTGCTTTTATGAGCTGGAAAATTGTGTAAACCCCTAAAATAACATACGAAAATAAAGGTATTTCATATATTAACTGCAAACTTGTTACCATTTAACCTCTTTTATTTGTGATTTATATTATGTTATTGAATACCTTTTATATTTAAACCTTACTAATTATTTTCTCTATTAATTCTTCGGGACTTTTTTGATATATGGCTCTGGTTGATAAATTGGGCTTTTAAGTAGATATAATTGTTAAGTTAAAATAATCTCTAAAAATTACCTTGTTGTTTTATTATAATTGATCTTAAACCTGCGAAGTAATATACTACTAATTGTTGTTAGCTAAAAATTTCCAAACTGATATTCTTGGAAAATGCTAAGATTAATATTGGGCTTAACAATTTCAAAAGATTTTTAACCTAGTTCTATTTGTTATTTTTATGGCATCTAATTATAAAATTCGTCAGCCAATCGTCACTGTTTGCGGGCATGTAGATCATGGAAAGACTTCAATACTGGATAGTCTGAGAGAAACATGTATAGCAGATGAAGAAGCAGGAGGAATAACTCAAAAAATATCTTTCTCATTGTATCCGACAGAACAATTAAAAAAAGCCTGTCCTCTAATTGAAAAATCAGGAATAAAACTTAATATACCTGGCTTTTTGCTTATTGACACTCCTGGGCATGCAGCATTCACTAATTTAAGAAAAAGAGGAGGAAGTTTGGCAGATTTGGCTATTTTAGTTATAGATATAAATGAGGGAATTAAACCGCAGACAGCAGAAGTAATTCAGATATTAAAAATGAACAAAACACCTTTTATAGTAGCCTTAAACAAGATAGACAATATTTCTGGATGGAGAAAAATGTCTGATGATTTAAAAAAAGATATTGAACTTCAAAGACAAAATGTCAAGCAGGTTTTTGATGAGAGGTATATGACTCTGATTGGCTCTTTAAATAGCTATGGTTTTGATGCTGATTTATATTATAATATCAAGGATTTTACAAAAAAAATAGCACTAGTTCCGTGCTCTGCAAGAACAAAAGAGGGAATTCCTGAATTGATAATGGTGTTGTGCGGTTTAAGCCAAAAATACCTAACAGACAAGCTTAGTTTAGGAAAAGAAGCAAGAGGAATTATCCTTGAAATTAAAAAAGAAAAGTCAATAAATTATATTGAAGTGATTTTATATGATGGTGAGCTCTCTAAAAAAGATGAAATAGCAATCTCAAGCTTTGAGGGAGAGCCATTAATAACTAAAATAAGAATTCTTGAAGAAATAGAGCCTTTATGCAAGAAATTCAAACCAAAAGATAAAGTTCAGGCGTCAACAGGTCTGAGAATGCAATTAATTGAAAAAATAGATGTTCTTCCTGGCATGCCTTTTGTATCTTATACTGGAAGTAGAGAAAAAATAAAGGAGACATTCAAAAAAGAAATTTCTGAAAGTATAAGCTCAGGACTGAAAAAGCAAGGGATTGTTGTAAAAGCAGATTCTTTGGGAAGCCTTGAGGCTTTGCTTTTAATATTAAAGCAGAATAACATTCCTGTTGTAAAAGCAGGAATAGGAAACATAAATAAAACAGACATAACATCAGCAAAGGCAAATCTTGAAATAAATGAATTGGATGCAATAATCATAGGTTTTAATGTTTCTGTAGAAGAAGATACTGAAGAAATTAAGGGAAATATCAATGTAATAACAGATAATGTAATCTACAAATTAATTGAAAATATAATTAAATTCAGAACAGAAAAAAGAAAAGAGATAGAAAAGAAAAGACTGCTTGGGTTGACAACAATCTGTAAATTAAAGATACTGCATCAATATGTTTTCAGGAATACAAAACCTGCTATTTTTGGAGTTAGAGTTGAGGCAGGCAGGCTGATTTCTGGATTAAATATAATAGATAATATAGGAGAAAATATAGGAAGAATAAAAAACATCCAATCAGAAAATAAGTCAGTTCAAGAGGCAACAGAAGGAATGGAAGTTGCTATTTCAATACCTGGAAGCAATTTTGAGAGAAAAATATCAGATAAACAATTTCTTTACAGTAACATAACAGAAAAGCAATTCAAAACATTCAAGAAAAATAAGGACTTATTATCAAACAACGAATTAAGAATTCTTCAGGAGATTGCTGGGATTAAGAAGTTTGGTTAATCGCCTTAAATGTCTTCTTTGGTTCTTTGAAGAGTCTTTCTTGTTTTATTTTTTGCTTTTCATTTTGAATAGGTCTCATATAATATGGAATTGAATAACTAAACATCAATTGCCCTTTTTTATCTTCAGAAAATCCCTTGCCAATCTCTTTTAATTTTTCTTGGCATGCAAGATTTACATTACAATCATCGCATTTTCTTCCCCTTTCAGCATATATCATCCCAGATTTAATAATTCCTTCTACCCCATCAAGCATTTTGATTATCTCGAAAAAATGTTCATTAGTTCTTGTCGTTTTATAAATAATTTTTGGAGGAATTTTTGATTTTATCTCTGTTCCAAGATTTTTTTCAAGAATTTTCTCAAATTCTTCAATTTCTATAAAATAAAAACCAATATCTTCCATTATTCGCTGAGCCATACTTTTTAAACTTTTCTCAGCCATTTTATCAGATAGATATGGAGCGTCTAACATAAAGAATTCATGCTGAATTTTGTCACTAACATAAATAGGATTTCCATCAAATTCTTGCCTATCATCTGATAAGCCAACTAATTCTGCAAATCTTTTATCTTTACGACATTTAGAACACAGTCCAACATTATAGATAGTCATTTGAGGGTCATGATTTAATTTCATATGTCCCATCCATGGTTTTCCTGATTTATAATCTCTAATAATAAGTTTTCCATCTCTAATTCTAATTTCATCTATCTTTCCTGTAAAATTTCTATCAAATGCTCTAAAGTCAAATCTGACCTCTGTTAAATATTTACCAGTTTGCTCGTCAACCAAAGGAGGACCTTCTGCCTTTAATATTTCAAACAAGGATTTGCTTACTTTTCTTACATTCTCTGCCATAACATACATTTCATCTTTATAGTTCCAAGCAACTTTTTTTCCAGAGCTTTCAAAAGCTCTTATCAGCTGATAAAATTTTCCATAACCATAATCTCCAAATTCTTTTGCATCGCTGTATTTAACATTTAATCTCGGCCAAAAATGTTCAGTTAAATCATGGAGGGTTTTTCCTTTTTTGAAAACAGATAATTCTAACTCTTGAGCATGTTCTATATATTTAAGAGCAAATCTCATGATACAATAATTAACAACATCTAATTTTGTTGGTGAAACATCTTTTACCTTAAAAAAGTCCAATAACATTAATATGCAATAAAATAATCGATTAAAAGGATTATTGTTGTGTTAAATATAAAACAAAAAAATCACCTCTATTTTCATCCAATCAAAATGCTTCTTTCTTCTTGCCTTTTTCTTGAGATTTTTCTGCTTATCTCCATCAGCTCAGGATAAAGCCTCTTTGAAGTTGTTTCTGTAAATCCAAGATTTTCCATAACTCCAAGATAATCTTCTTCAGTAAGCCTGCATTCCTCATTCATTCCAAAATACAGGTTTATTTCTCTGTCTTCTCTTTTTTCCTCTATATATCCATTCAGAATTTTTCCGTGTCTTGGATACTCTTCTGAAAATTTGTCTATAGATTCCCTAATTGTTCTTGCTTTAAGTTGCTCGCCTCTTTCAATTCTCGCATAAACTCTTTCTCCAACAAAGTTGTTTTCATACTCTGAAAGATTGATTAATTTTCCAAGTTTTGGCTTTTGCCTGTCAAATTTTCCTGACATGCTTTTTATAGGTATGCTTATCCTGTCTGTTGCTATCAATTCAATAATCTGTCTTTCAAGATTTTGTGTCATTTTGTTTTTCCTCCTATATTGATTTAGTTAATATTACATAATTATATTTATATTTAATTTTATGAGGTGATAAATCTCACCACAAATAGTAAGATATTTTAAATCACAGAATAATTTAAAGAGTATGTCAGAAGAATTAAAACAAGCTGGCTTAACTGAAAATGAATCAAAGGTGTATTTGGCATTATTGGATTTAGGCCCAAGTCTTGCAGGACAAATATCAAGAAAAGCAGGATTACATAGAAGAACAGTTTATGATACAGCGGACATGCTGGCAAAAAAAGGGTTAATAGGTTATATATTAAAAAACAACAGAAGATTATTTCAGGCTTCTAATCCAAATAGAATACTTGAGATAATAAAAGAAAAGCAGGATTTAGTTGAGTCGGTAATAAAGAAACTTGAAGAAAAATACACTAAAACAAAAGAAAAAGAAGAAACAAATTTCTATAAGGGGAAAGAGGGGTTAAAGACAGTTTTTGAAGACCAGTTGAATTACAAAGAAATTTTAATTTTAGGGGCTTCTCCAAAAGCATATGAAATTTTACAATTTTATTTTAAATGGTATGACAAAACAAGAAAACAGAAAAAAATAAAGGCAAGGATAATTGCGTCAGATAAAAAAATAAAAAAGATTCCTCTTGCAGAAATACGCTATCTGCCTGAAAAATATTCAAATCCTGTTTCAGTCAATATTTATGGAGACACAACAGCAATAATCTTATGGGCAGAAAAGCCAGTTGCAATAGTTATAAAAGACAAGTCCATAACAGAAGGTTATAGAAAATATTTTGAATTAATGTGGAAAACTGCGAGGAAGTAAGCTAGGATAAGAATAGAAAGATTTAAATATTTAAACGTATTTATGTTTCTATACAAAAAATGGTAAGCATAACAATTTCAGTTCCAGAAGAAACAAAAAAGCTAATGAAGAGATTTCCAGAAGTTAATTGGTCTGGATTATTAAGAAAATCAATAATAGAAAAAGCAGAAAAGCTTGCACTAATAGAAGAAATACTTGGAAACCTGAAAAAAGAGCAGGATTTTATTGATTGGAGTGTTGAATTGGGCAAGAGGGCTAAGAAGGGGCGATTAAAATTCATTTAATTAAAAATGAAGATAATAATAGACAATAACATCCTATTCTCAATTATGAAACCAGATTCAACAAATTCCTTGTTATTTTCAATAATCAAAGGGGAATTTTATGCTCCTGATTTTATAAAAAAAGAATTTGATAAGTATAAAAAGGGGTGTTTAGTAAAATCTGGAATTTCTGAAAGAGATTTTAAAAAAAGAGCAAATGAAGTTTTCAAGAAGATTCTTTTTATTGATAAGAAAGAATATATTGGTTTTATTAAAAAAGTTTTAAATGAAATTGAAGATGGAGATGACGCTCCTTATATCGCTCTTGCATGCTCACTTAAGATGCTTATATGGTCTAATGACAAAGAGCTGAAAAATCAAAAATTCGTGAAAGTGCTTTCAACAGAAGACTTAATTGAATTAGTATTATAAATAAAATTATTTAAAGGAACTGGGACATATACTGATACATACAACGCATATATTTACAGCATTATTCCGGGGGTTATTCTTAGTGTTATACATTTTGTAAGATATTTGTTTTTTATTTATTCAATAGTTCTCATGGTATTTGGTTTTTCAAGATATCATAATATATCAAAGGGAAAAGCTGTTTTAGCGACTTTAATCCCAATTATTTTAATCATTATCTTAATCTCGGTTTTTATTCTGTTCATGCTTTTTTCATTTAGATGATTGAATTTTTAGGAGAGTCTAATTTAAATTATTTTATTTTACTATTAAATATGAAAGGCTACTTATATATTGGTGTTTGTTGACTTTAAAATTTTATTTCTTTGGATTAATTATAATAAAAAATCTGCGAGGTTATGAGCAGCTAATTGTTGTTTAACTATAATTTAACATTTCATAAGTTTTATAATCTCCGTCTTTCTTTAAAATTTATGAATAAAATATATTCCCATTCAAAAATTGAAACATTTGAGAAATGCCCTCTTAAATTTAAGTTCAGGTATATTGACAAACTAATCCCTGAAATTGAAAAAAGCATAGAATCTCACTTAGGACATAGTGTTCACAAAACACTCGAGTGGCTTTATATTCAAGTTAAAAATAATAAAGTTCCAACACTTGATGAAACAATAAAATATTTTGCAGAAGAATGGGAACAAAATTATAGTTCAGAAATGGTTATTGTAAAAAAAGGATCAATACCAGAGGATTATTTTAATAAAGGGGTAGAATTTATTGTCAATTATTACAAAAAACACAAACCTTTTGATGACAATACTCTTGAGGTTGAAAAAAGAATTACAATAGAACTTGACGAGAATGGAGAGTATAAATTCCAGGGTTTTATTGACAGGTTATCTTACAACACAAAAACAAATGAATATGAAATTCATGATTACAAAACAGCAAACAACATTCCTAATCAGGAAAAAATAGACAATGATAGGCAACTGGCTTTATATTCTATTGCAATAAAAAACCTATTTGGAAAAGACAAAGAAATTTGTTTAGTATGGCATTATCTCGCCCATGGCATAAAGATTCACTCAAAAAGAACAAACCAGCAGTTAGAAAAATTAAAAGAAGAAATAATTGAATTGATAAAAAAAATAGAATCAGAAAAACAATTTCTTCCAAACAAAACAAAATTGTGTGATTGGTGCGAATATCGGAAAAACTGCCCAGTATTTTAAGTTTTTTCGAGACAGAAAATCCTTGATTTTCTGGATGATAATATCTGCCCTGTATGGGGAAATAAACCGCCTAAAAAAGAAAAGCAAAAAGACCTTACATTTTTTAGTTAAACCTTCATATGTTAAGCAAACATAATACTCTATACAGAAATTTGCGCTACTATAGTAGAATTATATTATTAACTATTAACTCCTAAAAGATCGGTATATATTAGTGTATGTTAATTTATAATGTTTATCTTTTTTGGCTCTGCTGAAACCCTCTAATCAGCAAAGATAATATTATTTTTCTATCTAAATTATATGCTACCAATCTGTATATAATTTCTTTTCTCTGTGATTCAAATCTTTTAGCTCTAACAATACTTCCATATTTTC
>Ga0209541_10009705_pt1 | contig 15539 bp, 18 predicted proteins | sample RifCSPlowO2_01_FD_184027 | JGI IMG/M metagenome (GOLD analysis project Ga0209541, IMG submission 184027) | Groundwater microbial communities from Rifle, Colorado - Rifle CSP2_plank lowO2_0.1 (SPAdes) (version 2) | ecosystem: Environmental > Aquatic > Deep subsurface > Groundwater | place...
ATGCGCCGAAGGTGCGTCTAGTAAGTAAGTGTGCGGGTAAATTGACTAAAAAAACCCTTGTTATATAATAGATAGGTAGAAATTATAAGCAGGCCGCTCCGGCCTTAGGCGGAGGGCGGAGGTCGAGGAAATTAACAAATAACCAAAAAACATATGAATAAACAAGCATTAGCGGAATGGGTGCACGGGAAACTCGGCGGCACCAAGGTACAGGCGGAGGAAGTCGTGGACGGTCTGTTTGATACCATCATTGGCACCTTGAAAAAGGGTGGTGAGGTGTCCATCGCCGGCTTCGGAATCTTTTCCGTCAAGAACCGCGCAGCTCGGATGGCCCGCAATCCGAAAACCGGAGAGCAGGTCAAGGTGGCTGCCAAAAGAGTACCAAAATTCCGACCCGCAAAAGGTCTGAAGGACGCTTTGAGTTAAATTTTTCCCGCCTGCATCAGCTTATACTGAAAGCATTGCGGGCAGGTCTCGAGATAAAAAACAAAAATCCGCTTTATGCGGGTTTTTGTTTTTGGTCGGTAATAACAACTTTTTTACCCCTATATTCATCTGAAAAAACTGATTCTACGATGGGAATATAAATAGATATGATAGCTGAAAGATGGCAAATATGCACACTCTGTAGTAATCCACAGGTGCTTGATTTTTTGTATGAATTTGATATGATATAGATATCCTTACGAAGAAGACCCTGGTGCGGTTCCGTCCGCATTGGGGGCTTTTTCTTTTCTATATCTTAAAGTGTTTTGTTGGTCAGAAATATAAGCTACTTTTACCCCTGTTCTCTTTAAAAGCACTGAGCATTTACTTGTTTCATAGGGAGATAAAACAACTTCCATTTTATCTTTACTAATTAAAAATTTAACAAGTGGAGAAAAATCTCCATCACTTGAAACAAGAATAGCTTTTATAAACTTATTTTCGCAAGCGTCTTGCATTGCATGCACAACAATATCTGCATCGCAATTACCTTTTGCTTTTCCGTCTCCGTCAAAAATTACTTCTTTAAATACAAGAGTATAGCCATATTCTTGCAGACGTGTGTATAAATCTTTATATTTCGGAACAAACCCAAGGAAAAGATAGGCCTGCTCTACGCTATATTTTTCACGAAGCCAAACACGAAAACGTTTATAATCAAATTTCCAATTCAAGCTTTCTATGCCCTTATGCAGATTTGCTCCATCGATATATGCAAAATTATTTCCCACACTTTTATTTTAAAAAATTTTAATATTTCCTTATCACTGCTTTCACGACAGCATTAATATTTAAGGAATGCTCTGGATAAATCGGCCGGTAATTTTTATTCGCGGGCTCCAACCATCTTTTTCCACCCTTCTCGCGAAAATATTTCATTGTGAACTCGCCATCCACTTCGGCGATAATAATATCGCCATCGCGTGCCTGGTTGCATTTTTCTACCAAAACCATATCCCCTTTTTTGATGTGCGCGTCAATCATAGAATCTCCGTCAACCTCCAACAGATAAGTGAAGGCCTTCTTTTTTATCAAAAGGTCGTCCAAGCTCACCGTCTCCGCCATTTCTTCCTCCACCGTCGCCGGAAAACCGGCAGTCACTAATCCAAGCAGGGGCACTTCCCCGAATGTCTCCGAAGGAATCAGTCGGCCGAGATGGTCTTTCGCCACTAATCCAGCATCAATTAACTTTTCCACGATTTTAAAAACCGCGTTCTTGGACTTGAAGCCGAACAGCTTTAGCATCTCGGAGTAGGTCGGCATCCGTTTATAGTCCTCGTAGAAAGTTTCAAGTTTCGTCTGATAGAGATTTTTCATTTAGAAAGAAAATTGAGCAAAAGTGGGAAAAAATTTTTGGAATAAGTTTCCCCGGCTATGATAACGCACCTTGCGCAGGAGCAACTTGTGGTCGCGCGCCTCTTTGACATAGCTCTGACCGGCCAAAATTTTCAAATCAATCTTCTGATTGATCCGCTGAATTTCCCGTTCCAGCATTTTTAAGTATTGTGTTTGGGACATATAATTTACTTATTATTTTTAATATAATAAGTATAAGTGAACGAGCGTTCACCTGTCAACCAGCCCCCTGTGGATAACTTTTTGTGCCTTATACTTTATACTCAAACCATGCCGGAAGGAGGACCTACAAATGTTGGAAAATATGAAAGAATCATGGTTGCCCTGATGCGCGGTAAATTGGAGGTTGTCTTAGGGCTAACCTGGGCCAAGAAGCAAGAAGGTAAAGCCATTGAATCCGGTGAAAATGTTTTCAGGGGCCTTAAATACATCCAAAAAGAGTTAAGGGTTCTGGACGAAATACAGAGTCTGAAAACATTGGAGGACGTGAGAACATTTTGCCAAAGGAAAGAACTCAACTTTGAAGAAATTTTAGAGGAAGTGAGGACTCTTGAGGCCTTGCCTAAAGAATTTAGGGGGTATAAAATATCTTTATGTCTATTAGAAAAGTAGCCTTTGTCCCAGGAGAATATTATCATATTTACAACCGCGGCAACAGCAAGCAGAAAATCTTCCGTGATAAAGGCGATTGCCAGAGGTTTGTAGATCTTTTATATGCCGTCAATTCAAAAGACAGATTTAATTTTTCGGATTCCAGAAAAGGTATATCGGTTTACGAACAAGAGAAAAACCCCAGGCTTGTTTACATAGGCGCATATTGTCTAATGCCCAACCATTTTCATGTTTTAATCACTCCCTTAACCGAAGATGGTCTCACGAAATTTATGCAAAAACTTGCTACTGCCTATGTTATGTACTTTAACCAAAAATATGGCCGCACTGGCGCGTTGTTTGAAAGCAAATTTAAGGCAGAACACGCAAATAATGATAGGCATCTAAAATATCTTTTTTCTTATATCCATCTAAATCCAGTAAAACTCTTGCAGAAAAACTGGAAAGAGGAGGGTTTAAAAAATAAAAAAGGAGCGTTGGAATATTTAAATCGTTATAAGTATTCCAGCTATATTGATTATCTGGGAGAAAAGAGGCAAGAAAATATCATTATTTCAAAGTCTGTTTTTCCAAATTATTTTCCCGGCACAAAAAATTTTATAAAAGAAATATTGACTTGGATCAACTACCATAAAACTCTTTAGGCCTTGCCTCAAGAGTTTACCTTCGGCCGATATTGGATGGCTTCTAAGATGTGGTTCTCGCGGACATCAGGAGAATTTTCCAGGTCGGCGATAGTGCGGGCGATTTTGAGCACGCGGTGGTAGGCGCGGGCGGAAAGCGCCAGACGCTCGGCGCTGTCGTCCAACAGCTCGCGCACTTCTTTGTCCAGCTTGACGAGCGCGGAGAGTTCTTTCACGTTCATTTCACTGTTGGTGGAAATTTTCTTGCCGGATTTTTTAAATCGATCCTGCTGAACAGCTCGCGCCCGCGCCACTCGCTCTTTTATTTTTTCGCTCCGCTCGCCGGTCCCTTCCTCGCCGAGTTTTTGGTAAGCCACATTACCGACCGAGGCCCACAAGTCAATGCGGTCCACAATCGGTCCGGAAAGTTTTCTTTTATAGCGATCTAAGTCGGATGGCTTGCAAATGCAGGCCTTCTGCTTGTTGCCTAAGTTGCCGCAGGGGCAGGGGTTCATCGCCGCCACCAAAATAAAATTAGAGGGAAAAATCGCCGAACCCTTGGCGCGGGAAATGGATACGATGTTATCTTCCAACGGTTGGCGCAAGGACTCAATGACCCTTTTTTCAAATTCCGGAAATTCATCCAAAAACAAAACTCCGCGATGCGCCAGGGTCACTTCACCGGGTTTGGGAAAAGTCCCGCCACCGATAATGGAAACATAGGAAGCAGTATGGTGTGGAGCGCGGAAGGGCGGGCTGGCAATCAATGTCCCCTGCGTCGCACCCGCGACCGAATGAATGCCGGTTATTTCCAGCACCTCGTCCACGCTCAACTCCGGCAAAATCTGCGAAAAGGCGCGCGCCAGCATCGTCTTGCCGGTGCCTGGCGGCCCGTACATCGCGATGTTATGCCCGCCGGCCGCCGCGATTTCCAATCCCCGCTTGGCGCCTTCCTGCCCGCGGATATCGGAAAAATCCGAGCCCTTTATTTCTTTCGGATAGTTTATTTTGGTTGGGGGTTGCGGGGAAATTTTTTTTGCCGGGACCATCTTTTTTAAATTCTCCAAGGACGGCCCTTTTATTTTTCTTTCCTCCAGATGCTCCACGACTTCCGCCAAATTGCCCGCGCCGAAAATTTTCAGGCCTGTTACCAATGCCGCCTCCGCCGCATTTTCTTTCGGCAAATAAATTTCTTCAAAACCCCGGCGCTGGGCCTCCTGCGCTAAGGGCAGGGCGCCACGGATGCGGCGCAGTGTCCCGTCCAGCCCCAATTCGCCCAGAAAAATTTTTTTCTCGGAATTGAATTTAACATCGCCGGCCGCCAATAAATAAGATAAGGCGATAGCCAAATCAAAAAACGGCCCCTCTTTCTTCAGGTCGGCCGGCGAGAGGGACACGATAATTTTCTGATTCTGCGCTTTGGGAGATTTATAACCGGAATTTTTTATTGCGCCCGAGACCCGGTCTTTAGACTCGTCCACCGCTTTATCCGGCAAACCCACCACACTGAAATTATGTAAGGTTCTGCTGGTTATATCCACCTCCACGAGCACAATCACCCCAGAGAGCAAATTTACTTGCGCGGAATATACTTTAGCAAAGGACATTTGAATTTTTACGATTCATAACTAACTGTCTAAATGTTTTTTACAGGTGCGGGCGGCGGGATTGGCTTCCAGCCGCGCTGTTTCAATATCTTGCTTGCAAATCTTACATTTACCAAAAGATTCGTTGGGTAGGGATTTGAGCGCCTTCAAGATATTTTTCAACCGCGGTTCCAATGTACGCATCATAGAACTACGCGCTTCAAAGTCCTCAAAGCGGTCTGCCATATCGTTCTGGTCGCTGGCCGGAAATTCAACTTCCTCGGGGATGGTCTCCCACTCCTCCGTTTCAGGATTGAGTTTGCCCATACCTTTCATCTGCGCCAGAAGCTCGTCTCTCTCTTTTTCCAGCTGTTCTTTAATTTTTTTCTTATCTAGCATGGGGGTATCATAACATGTTGTAATTTCATAGCAACTACACTTATGCTATACTCCGAAGACGTATGTTCTACAAACACAACGACACTTACACGGTGGAAAGTGTGACCGCTGGACATCCGGATAAAATCTGCGACCAGATATCGGACGCGATTTTAGACGCTTATTTGGAGCAAGACCCGAACAGCCGGGTCGCCGTGGAAGTTTTCGGCGGACATGGCAAACTCACTATTGGCGGAGAAGTAACTTCAAGTGCAAATGAAAAAGTTGATTATATTAAAATTGCGCAGGAGGTTTATAAAAATATCGGTTATGACAACAAGTTGGAAATTTCTGTTCGCGTAGTCGCCCAGTCGCCAGAGATAGCTCAAGGCGTGGACCACGGTGGCGCCGGCGACCAAGGGATAATGTATGGCTTCGCTACCGACGAAACACCGGAATTTTTGCCTAGGGGTGTGGTTCTCGTTCATAAACTTGCGAAAAGATTGGAAGAAGCGCGGAAAAATAATAGAGGCCAAAATACTACCGAGCGAACCCTTGGAAGAAGCGACGGCGACGGACAGAGAAAATTTTCAGCAGAAAATTTTCGTGGTGAGTCCGGGAGTATTTTGGCCGGAATCCCCTGGTTGCGTCCCGACGGCAAAACACAAGTAACTTATGTTAATGGAAAATTGCATACCGTACTTGTTTCTGCTCAACATTCTCCTGACATCAAGCTCGAAGAAGTCAAAAAAGAAATTACGGAAAAAATAATTAATCCTTTGCTCTCCGAAGAAGAGAAAAAAACGGTCAAAATTCTAGTAAATCCCACAGGACAATTTATCCAAGGTGGATTTGGGGCCGACACCGGATTAACCGGACGAAAAATAATGGTAGATACTTATGGCGGTATTATTCCCCACGGCGGTGGTTGTTTTTCCGGCAAAGACGCGACTAAGGTGGATCGTTCTGGCGCTTATATGGCGCGTTTCGTGGCAAAAAATTTAGTGGCCGGCGGTTACGGTAAAGATGTTTTGGTTTCTGTCGCTTACGCTATCGGCATGGCGGAACCGCTGATGATTGAAGCCATCAATGAAAAGGGTGAAAACTTAGCGGAAATCGTCCGAAAAAATTTCGACTTCAAGCCCCAATCTATAATTAAAAAACTGGACTTGCGCCGGCCTATTTTCAAAAAGACCGCGACCTACGGCCACTTCGGCCGCAAAAGCCTGCCCTGGGAAAAAATCGAGAAATTAAATTAGTATTTTCCTTCTATAAAAAATTGCGGATAGCCGTGCTTGATTTGAGTACTTTCCACGTCCTTAAAACCCAAACTTGCTAGGAAATCTATACACGCCTTTTTCGCCTCGGCATTATCTTTAAAATCCCCTTTCGCCTCGGCCTCTATAAAAAATCCCAAGTCTTTGACGTCTTCTAGGGCGACTTCAATATTGCCGCACTGCCAATATTCGCGGTATTTTTCTACGGTAACCACTTTTTTAAAATCCAAAAATTGGAGCGTTTTCCTAAATTCTTCAACATTCAGAATTTCCGTTTCGTATTCTTCCGCATAATCGTAATCTCCATCTGCTTTCATATTTATGGAGCGAGTGTATTCGAAAACAGTCTTGTCCGGATTGGTGCGAATGCGCAAATGCTCGATTGGCTGCGGTTCATGCGCGAAAAAATCGCGGTGTATCGGCACATAATACTCATCAATTTGGGTGATGGCTTTTATAAGCTTGCCCATCTTAGTAATTTTCTCTTTGACCTCTTCTCGATTTGCCACCTTCATTTTTATCTCTACTTCGATGTTCATACGCTTATGATACCAAAAAGTTATTCTTATAACCATTGGCAAAACTCAAGATATGTGTAATATTGAGTGGGTGATGAATACAAACGAATTTGCATCTACCGTAAATCAGGCCGTAAAGGCAAAAGGGGCTGCTGGGATATTGAGACAGACCTCAACCGAACAGAAAAACAACTTCTTGGACATTTTGGCATCGCTCCTAGAAAAAAATATTGAGAAAATATTATCCGAGAATCAAAAAGATTTAGATACTGTGGGGGATATTACGGCTGCGATGAAACATAGGTTGACTTTGAACAAAAATATAATTCTGGATATGGCAAAGAGTGTTCGGGAAATTGCAAAAGCGGAAGATCCGGTGGGGAAACTAGTCAAAGAAACTATTCGTCCCGACGGACTTAAGATCTTACGGGTGCGCGTGCCTATCGGTGTCATCGCTGTAATCTTTGAGTCCCGTCCTAATGTAATTATTGACGTTGCCGCGCTTTGCGTGAAAAGCGGCAATGCAGTCATAGTTCGCGGGGGTAAAGAGGCCTTGCACTCCAATAATATACTTACGGAATATATAACGACCGCTTTAAAACAAAGCCAGTTGCCAATCTCTTCCGTCCAACAATTAGAAGACCGGCGCCATGAAGCCATTGGCGAACTGGTCCAATTGGAAGATTATTTAGATTTGGTTATTCCCCGTGGACGGGAAGAATTAATTCGGGCAGTTTCCGAGAAGTCGCGTGTCGCGGTTATCAAGCATATGCGCGGTCTCTGCCATCTTTATATTGATAGTTCCGCCGATATCTCTAAGGCAATCCATATCGCGGTGAACGCAAAGACATCTAATCCTTCAGCTTGTAATTCTATTGAAACTCTGTTAATCCATAAAGGTGTCGCCGACCGCGTTATGCCCGAACTACTCAAGAAGCTTTTTGAAAAGGGTGTAGAGGTCCGTGGCGATGAAAATGTATGCAAATATGATTCTCGCTGTATTGCGGCGAAAGAAGAGGACTGGTCCACAGAATATTTGGATTTAATTTTATCAATAAAAATAATCGATTCTTATGAAGAGGCCGTCCAGCATATCCAAAAGTATAGTTCCGGCTTGACTGATGCCATCGTTACTGAAGACAAGGCAAGGGCAAAAGATTTTCTGAAAGTCATCGATAGCGCCACTGTGCTGGTCAACGCCTCCAACCGACTTACCGACGGCGGTGTTTTTGGCTTGGGAGCGGAAATTGGCATAAGTACTTCTCGCATTCACATGCGCGGTCCAATGGGTTTGGAAGACCTTACGGTAACCAAATACAATGTGGTCGGCAATGGCCAGATCCGAGAATAAAATTTTATGAAGAAAGATATTACGATAGTAAAAGTAGGGTCCAACACAATCGTGGATGAAAAGGGTGCCGTACGAACGGATATTATTCGCGACATTATTGTTGCCCTACAAAAAATCATTAGAGATGGAGGTCGAGTGGTTCTCGTAACATCAGGGGCAGTACGTCTGGGCCGGATATCGCTTGGTCAAAGCGCATCAGCCGCGGTGGCGGCCAGCATCGGCCAAATCCATCTTTTTGACGCATATTACCAAGAAGCAAAAAAGGTCAAGCAGGAGTTGGCGCAATTTTTGCTAACCAGGCCTTATATCGTTACGAGAAAATATTTTCTGAATTTACAAAGCACTTTCGATACGCTTCTAGACCAGGGTATCTTGCCTATAGTAAATGAGAACGATGCTTTGGTGGCACATACGGAATGGAGTTTTGGAGACAACGATTCCTTGGCCGCAGCGCTGGCAATTTCACTGAAGGCAGAAAGGTTGATAATTCTAAGTCATATAGATGGGTTGTTTGACATTGATCCAGATAAAAATAAAAATACTAAACTCATAAAAGTTGTTCGCGATGTAAACGCCGAGCTTCTGAAGTATTGTTCCCCGAAAGCTTCTGCCGGAGGCCGAGGAGGAATGTTGTCAAAACTCAAAGCCGCCAGATTGGTAACCGCCGTGGGAATAGAAGCCCACATAATAAACGGCTCGGTCTTGGGCAATTTAGAAAAAGTTTTACAAAGCCAGGAAATCGGTACAACCTTCCTGCCAAGAAAATCCAGCGGTGAGATAAGCAACCGCGACCGATGGCTCTTGGCCGCAAAAAATTCCGCCGGCAGTATTGAAATTGACTCGGGTGCAGTTACCGCCCTGAAAAATGGCAAAAGTTTGCTGGCAGTTGGCGTAAAGAATGTAAATGGCCAGTTTAATAAAAAAGAGATCGTGGAGATAGTGGATAAAGAAAATCGAGGGGTTGCATTTGGTATTGTTGATTATTCCAGCGCAGAAATAAACGATATGTTGCGCACCAACAGGGTTAAAGATGTCCAGTTAATGCATACGGACAATATGATAAAAATTCATTAGATCTTGATTTGCCATTTTAAAGAATGTGTGGTTGGATGAAAAAAGAGTGCCCGAGGTTTAATATACCTTGAGCTTAGTACTTTGAAATGGCAACAATTACGTCCAAATTCTTGGACAGAAAGATGAGGAAACATGAGATACAGTAAAATAGCCCCAAAAACGCGCAGAAACGACCCAAAAGATGTACCATCTCCAGGCTCTCGCCTCCTTGTAAGAGGTGGGTTTGTGGAGCAGTTGTCGAGCGGCTTCTGGATCATGGCAACCCTCGGACTCCTTGTCCGTCGAGAAGTCGAGAAGATCGTGCGGGAAGAGATGGAGCACGCGGGTGCAATGGAAGTGGAAATGCCCATATTACATCCCGCAGAGCTGTGGGAGGAAACCGGCCGCTGGAAGAAATATCTGGAAGCCAGTGTTGCCTTCCACCTCGAGGATCGCAAGGGAGCGAGATTCATTCTCGCTCCCACCGCGGAAGAGCCCATGACGAGCTTCGCGCGTAACAACCTGACCACCTATCGGGATCTCCCGGTAACATTGTGGCAGATGTCACCGAAGTTCCGAGATGAGCTCCGACCCCGCCAGGGTCTGATTCGCGGACGCGAGTTCGTGATGAAAGATGCCTATTCCTTCGATGCGGATGAGGAGGGCATGCGCCGCTCCTACCGCGCGATGCGAGACGCGTATCATGAGGTCTTCCACCGCTGCGACTTCAACTATATCGAGGTCGAGGCGGACTCCGGGGTCATCGGTGGCTCCGGCAGCGCCGAGTTCATGGCGGTGACCGAGTACGGCGAGGATACCCTCCTCGTCTGCCCACACTGTCACTACGGCGGGAACCAGGAGAAGGCTGGTGCCTTCTTTCACTACCTCGATGAGTCGATGCGGGAACTCACCCGACTGCCAACCCCAGACGTGAAAACAGTGGAGCAGCTGGAGGAGTTCACTGGTCTGCACGCGGACCAGATGGTGAAAACCATCGTTCTCGCAGCCGATGGCAAGCCCGTCGTCGTGTCCATGCGTGGCGATCTGGAGATTAGCGAGGTCAAACTTGCGAACCTCCTCGGCGCGCACGAGGTTGTGACGACGGACACCGCCACAGTTGAGGCTGTAACAAAAGCACCCGTCGGTTTCGCCGGCCCCATCAATCTCTACGGCCAGACCGAAGTGCCGTACTACTTCGATTCCTCTGTGCAGGGAATGCGCAATTTTCTGTGCGGCGCGAACGAGAAGGACATTCACTTCATCAATGTCAACGCGGGTCGCGACTTTCCCGAGATTGGCATCTTTCACGACCTTTCCAAGGCCGTGAGTGGACTTACTTGCCAGAAATGTAAACAGGGCAAGTTCGAGGAGAAGCGCGGCATTGAGCTGGGACACATTTTCCAGCTCCAGCAATCCTACTCCAAGCCCATGAACGCGACCTTCGTGGCCGCTGACAACAGTCACATTCCGTTCTGGATGGGCTGCTATGGCATCGGAGTGTCTCGCATCATCCAAGCAATAGTCGAGCAACACAACGACGAACGTGGTATCGTCTGGCCCTGGACCATGGCACCTTTTCAGGTAGTTGTGATCCCGGTCATGCCCGAGAAACACATCACCGTGGCGAAAAAGGTCTACACCGATCTGAAAGAAGCAGGCTTTCGAGTCCTCCTCGACGATCGCGACGCAAGGATCGGCGAGAAGCTGACCGACGCTGAACTTCTTGGCTGGCCGGTGCAAGTGCTGATCGGTCGCGCCTGGGAGAATGCCAAGAAGCTCGAAGTCAGGCTACGAGACCGCAACCTTAGTTTCATTCGCGGTATCGACCTGCAAGGGTTTTCGTCCAACGAAGGTTCACTGCCTTCACAGAACATGGCCCTAGAAGAAACGCGTAGTTTGTTAACCCATCTGAACAACCACTATAGAAAAGGAGAAAGGTCATGAATTCCCAGATACCTCCTCCGCCCCTTGGGGGCGGAAGGAAAAATGTCGTGGTTATCGGTGGGGGCTGTGTAGGCGCCCTCACTTCCCATGAACTGCAGCGAGCAGGTCACCAAGTGACCTTGCTCGAAGCACGCAACTGGGGCAACGGCTCGAGCTCGCGCTCCGCCGCCTGCATCCGGGCCCAGTTCGACACTCCGTCCACTGTGAAGGGCATGGTGTACTGCACCAGGTTCTACGAGCAGTGGATGGACGTCGTGCACGGTAGTGGCGTGCCCATCGTACAAAACGGCTACCTGTTCCTCAAGGACTGGAGCGTCGACAGGAAAGCGGTCGAGCGGACCATCGAGGTCCAGCACGCCGCCGGTCTGCCGGAAGTTCAGATCTTGGATCAGGAGGCGCTGAACCAGCGCTTTCCGTACCTTGAGACGACAGGTATCCAGTTCGCGACATGGTGCCCGAAGGACGGCTTCCTCGATCCCGGCGCGGTCTACACCGACGCAGTGGAGGCGGCGAAGGGCATGGGCGCTATCACACTCCAGAATGCTGAAGTTGTGAACGTGCTCTTCGAATCCGACGGCTTGCCGGTCGCGGTCGTGACCGCCGACGGTAGGACATTTTCCGGAGACATCTTCGTGAACGCCTGCGGGGTTTGGTCACCCCACCTGTCCGCGATGTTTGGCGGCCATCCGCTGGACATCAAGGCCCGGCGGCGGTATCTCTACTTCCTCGACGGATTCAACGGCTCGAGCGGCGGCGAGTACATGTCGGCGGAGAACTTCGTGCATCTGCCGATGACAATTACACCGCGCGGCGCCTACTGCCGTCCGGAGGGCATCCACGGCGGCAAGCTCATGATGGGCTGGCTGCACTACGCGAGTCCGATCGAGCCTCTCTTCGACGACCAGGACAGGATCGAGCCCGGCTTCGGCACCGGCATGCTGGAATACGGACCGGCTCTCCAGAAAGAGATCCGGACGTACCTGCCCGATGTCGAGAACATGGGCCGGATCTCGGTCGTCACTGCCGGGTTCTACGAGGACACCCCGGACCACAATCCACTGATCGGATTCGATCCGAGGGTGTCCAACTTGATTCACGCGGCTGGCTTCTCGGGGCACGGGCTCATGCACGCGCCTTTCACTGCAGCCACGGTCGGGCATATCATCGCCGCAGGCCACAACCTCGCGATGATCGACCTTCCGATGGTTGGCACCGTGGACGTGGCGACGTTCGCCGTAGATCGTTCTTTCAAGAAGGGAGAGGGCATGGTTATCTAATAACCATCAGTCCCTATACCCTTATCGGTGCCGGTTTGTAACGTTTCCAAACGTTGCGAGCCGGCATCTTTTTTTATACAATGAAACAATAGAAAATTTCTATGCAACAAACTTACAAAAAAATTGCTGTGCTGGGCGGCGGAGTTATGGGTACTGTACTGGCCCGAGCTCTGGTTGAGACAAAATCTTCAAGACATATAACGGTATGCGAACACCGTGCCTCTCAAAGAAAAAACTTGCGGAAAATCAATTCGCGCATTCAAGCGACCGCAGACATTAGTAAGTGTACCGATGCAGAAGTTCTGTTTCTAGCTATTAAGCCGCAGGATTTTCGTAATATAAAACTAAAGATAAATAAACAAACTTTAGTTTGCTCAATTATGGCTGGTATCGCCATTGCTGATATACGCAAGCAACTCAAAACCAGTAAGATAGTGCGTATGATGCCGAATATGGCGGCGCGAGTGGGTGAAGGTTTTACTGTCTGGACTGCAACCACGAAAGTAGCTTCTAAGGAAAAGAAATGGGTTAAAAACTTTTTGGAAAAAATTGGAGCTCAACTGTATGTAAAGTCAGAACAGCAAATTGATAAGGCTACCGCCGTCACCGGTAGCGGACCGGCTTACATTCTTAACACTCTTTCAGTGTTTATACATGCCGCAGAAGAACTTGGTTTTAAAAAAGAAGAAGCTAATCAGATGGTTCGTCAAGTTCTACGCGGGGTTAATGCTCTAACTAAAGAAAATATTGATTTAGCCGAACTAACTCGCCAAGTAGCCTCCAAGGGCGGTACTACCGAAGCGGCCCTTGAGGTATTCGCAAATGCTAATTTAAAAAAAACATGGACTCGAGCAATTACCGCGGCTTATAAACGAGCGGGTAAACTTTCTAAGCAAAAACGCCAACAGCAGAGGTAAAAAATAAATATACCTATTATATTAACTATAGTATAATCATTACACGAATTGGTTTGAGAAAAACTTAAATGTTTACCCAAATCTGGAAAGCAAAACAATTGAAGAGACCCCTGCAATTACTCCGATAATCTCATAAAGGCTTAGGCGCTCTTTGAAAAAAAGAACGCCCACGACCGTTAACGCAACAACGGTCGTGACGCCATAAAGTACTCCCAGAGTGCTTAGCTTTATGTGCTTCATTACAAAAAACCATCCTATCGCAGTCGAAGAATACACGATTAAACCTATCAAAAACCATTTAACATCAATATATTTTACAACACTATCGCCCGATAGTTTTATAAAGTAATCCCCCAATACACCTACCAAGCTTAATCCTATAACAACCAACGATGCAGTAAATATGCTCATAATTTTATTTATTTGATAAATTTGATATAATTATACAATACATTATATATGGATAGCAAAATGACACAACATAGAAAGATACATATAAGAGAAAGCGTAATAGATGGACACGGAATTTTTGCTAAAAGAAATATAAAAAAAAACGAGGGTATCGCAATAATTAAAGGCGATATAATAAACCATACGGTAATCGATCAAGCAACTTCCGACGTGGGGCAAAATTGGATTGGATTTGGGAAAAATAAATGGATTAATCCAAAAATGTTTGACCAAATCAATCATTCCTGCGATCCTAATGCTGGCATTAAGGGTTCTAAAACCGTTGTGGCTTTACGGAATATAAAAAAGGGTGAAGAAATCTTAATTGATTATTCTATAACCGAAGAAGATACTTTGTGGACATTGGGAAGAAAATGCAGATGTGGAAGTAAAAAATGTCGAAGTGTGATAAAATCTATTCAGTTTCTCCCCAAACGTGTGTTTGACAGTTATATGCCATATATTCCTCAGTATTTCCAAAAAGTTTACTTGAAGTATCATAAAAACCGTGGAAAATAAATCAAGGAAATTTTTTATTTTTTTCTTCTTGCTTGTCCTAGGATCAGTAGCTTATTCTTATTATGTTTTTATTGTAAAAGAAAATTTTGAAATTTTCACAGACGAAGCGATGTTTAACGAAGCTCTCTTAGAGGAATAAATGGAAACAGTAATTCAAACTTTTATAGAATTGTGCCAGTGGGATACTGCTAAGTTTCTGATAATTTCGGACAATGTTTTCGCTCCTCTTATTTATTATTCTCACTTCTTTGCCTTAATACCTTCATTTTTGATTGGTTTATTTGTCTTATTAAAGGACACAAAATCTCTAATAAATCGGACATTATTTTTTATAACTACAATATTTTCTTTATGGGTATTTGCTGATCTTGTGTTATGGGCAAACGAAAAACCAAACTTGATAATGTTTTTTTGGTCCCTACAGGTAATAATCGAACCCCTTATATATGCGGCTTGTGTTTACTTAATTTACTTATTCGTTAATAAAACAGACATAAGCTTAAGCAAAAAGTTGGGCATCTCAGTATTTTTAGTACCAACACTTTTATTTGCCTCCACAAAATTTGCCCTTACCGGTTTTGATTTAACAAACTGCTATAGAGAAACGGGTGAGGGTCCCCTTACTTTATATGGATATGGTGTTGAAATTGTCTATTTATTCTGGATATTATTCTTTTCATTTGAAAAATTTTACCGTGCAGGCAGAGAGGACAAGAAACAGATCTTTTTTATTACTACGGGCATAATACTTTTTCTACTTTCGCTTGTTTCAGGAAATATTATAGGAAGCTTAACCGAAAACTGGACAGTAGCACAGGTGGGCCTTTTCGGAATGCCTATTTTTGTGGGTTTCTTGGCATACATGATTGTAAAATTTAAAGTGTTTAGAGCACAAATGATGGCGGCGCAAGCCTTGGTTTGGAGCTTGGGATTTTTGGTTCTAGGTATCCTCTTTATCCGCAGAATCGAAAATGTCCGTACCGTGGCAATAGCAACCCTGATTCTCATAATAATCATGGGTTATTTACTGATTCGTGGTGTTAAGCGAGAAATCAAACAAAAAGAGGAATTGGCAAAGTTGAATGTGGAACTCGAAGAATCCATTAAACAGAGAGAGTCGCTGGTGCACCTGGTTACCCATAAAGTTAAGGGTTCCTTCACTCGCACCAAATTTATTTTTGCCGGATTGTTA
>Ga0209541_10009706_pt1 | contig 15538 bp, 17 predicted proteins | sample RifCSPlowO2_01_FD_184027 | JGI IMG/M metagenome (GOLD analysis project Ga0209541, IMG submission 184027) | Groundwater microbial communities from Rifle, Colorado - Rifle CSP2_plank lowO2_0.1 (SPAdes) (version 2) | ecosystem: Environmental > Aquatic > Deep subsurface > Groundwater | place...
TAGCAGTTTCTGGTGTTTGTTGACCTGCCATTAAGCCATACTCAGGGGTGTGCGGACATGATAGAACTACTTCAAACGCATCAATTCGCATTCCATCTTTTATTTTGTGGCTTATTTTCTCAGCGAGCGTTTCATACTCGGTTACAGTGCGTGCAGTTATACTTAATATAAGTGGTTCTTTCTTTTTCCAACCAAAAAATTCTTCCAGACCAGCATCAATCCCAGGGTTAGAGTAACCAACTGCGTTCAAAAATCCGCAATTAGTTTCGACCATTATTGGTGTTTCATGACCTTTGCGCGTTTCTAGAGTAAGTGATTTGCATATTACTGCACCAGCAAACTTGCATACTTCTTCTAAATTTGCTTTTGTCACACCTTGGATTCCACTCGCTAAAAACAATGGATTTTTCATTTTTAGTCCTAAGAATTCGGTTTCAAGCATGTTATCAATATTAATTCAGTAACAGTTATTTTAAATAAGTTACATCTGACTAAAACTATATGGCATATAAAAAAGCAGAAGTATCAAAGGAGATTACCGATTTTTTAAAGAGTGACAGAACTAATGTATCATTTACCCCAGAATATAAACAAAATCATTTTTTTCATATAATCTCAAAAAGTGTAAACAGGCTGGATATTGAGAATTTGGCAAAAGAACAAGCTGATATAGTAAGCGAAACTTTAAGATCATCGAACCAAACGAAATTTACAATATATTTCACTAAAGATTTTGATTTAGAGTATCTAAAGACAATGTTCTTCTCTTTAAAGCCAGAACTAAAGAGAATGTATGAAAATGGGAGACTTGAATTTAAATTAGCTGAAAAACCTATAAAAATATGGGCGCAGGATGTTGGCCAGAGTGTGCGCACAAAAGATGGCAAATCAGAATTAATAAAAGGAATTCGTACGAGTGGGTTCCAAACACCCCCTATGGAAATACCAATAACACAGATACCGATTCTGTTCGAAGGTGGAGATGTAACTACAACTGTTGTTAATGGAAAGAAAACCGTGGTTATTGGCCCTCAAAGTGTTAATAATACACGAATCCACTATAAAAGACTGGGTTATGATATTTCTGATACTGAAATAAAATCAATACTTACTCATGCATTCAATGCAGATAATGTGGTTATGTTAGGTAGTGAAGGCGGCAGATATGATAAACCACATTATATATTCCATATAGACCAAGCAGTTTTCTTTCCAAAAAATAATGTTGCCGTAATTATTGATCCAGACTCTATAAAAGAACAAGGAATAAGCAATGGGCTAAAAATATATGCAGAGCAATTGGAAAAAGAAGGATTCAAATTAATAAAAATTCCTAGCAAAGATGATTTTGTAAAAAAGTATCGATCATATGCAAATGTGATACCGATAGAACTACCAGATGGAAGAACAAAGGTAATATTACCTAGCTTTGGCAATGAGACATTAGAGGATAAAATAAAAAAAATCTTAGAAGATAACGACATGGCTGTAGTTTTTGTAAAGGATATAGGTTATAATGCACAGGGCAACATACATTGTATAACTGGGGCGATTGCAAGGATTGATGATAGTTATAAAAACGTTCCAATCAAAATTGGGTGAGTGCTAGCCTCTTCCTGCAAGGCATCTTTCACAGGTTATTTTTTTCTCACAATGAGGAATTGGTTTATGATTAATCGGATCATGCATTGGTCTTTCCAAAAACCTGCACAACTCTATTTCTGTTTTATCTGTTAATGAATGTTCCATTGATAATGTCTGTTTTAAGGCATCTTTCTTATTTATTTTTAGAACTCTAGTAAGAAAATCCTCTATCAACCTGTGCCTTCTGATTGCTTTTATTGCTTCCTTTTCTCCTTTTTTAGTAAGCGTAATATTCTTGTATGGTTTATGAAGTATGTAACTGTCTTTTGTAAGCTTATGAATCATTTCTGTAACGCTTGCTGGTTTAACACCTAATGCGTTTGCAATATTATTAGTACTTACTTCTTTCTTATCTTCAATCAATGAATATATAACACGTAGATAGCTATAACCAGATTTTATCTCCATAATCCCATCCGAAATGCTAATAATTTAGGCATGCCTAAATTTATAACCCTTTCTCAGTAATAGTATATTATGCTTTCGAGAACTGGTGAGAATTACCTACGTACTATTTATGAAATTATCGAAAAGAAAGGTTATGTTAGAGTCAAGGATATTGCTGATTCTTTGGAAGTTAAACCTTCTACTGCAAGCGAGATGCTGGAGAAATTAGCTGTGGTTAATTTAATCATTTATGAAAAACGCAGGGGGATAACGTTAACGAATGATGGTAGAAAGGTTGCAGAACTTATTAATGCACGTTATAAAATATTTTTACGCTTGTTCGAACTTGCTGGTGTATCACCAAAAACTGCATACAGGGATGCTTGTATTCTAGAGCATTATGTTAGTGATGAAACAAACAACGCGGTTCAGGCACTTGTTGAGAAACTAGAGTTAAACAAAATTTAGGTGCACCTAAATTTCTTAGGGAAGTAATTAAATAAACCGAATTATATAGGAAATACTATGCTAGCTGAATTTATAGTAATGTTTCGCGAAAGTATTGAAGCCGCGCTAATTATAGGTATAATGCTTGCTTATTTACATAAAACAAAAAACCAGGAACACGAGAAGCACGTTTATCTAGGGGTAGCATGGGGCATAATTGCATCAATAGCTGTTGCATATGGGTTTCAATTCGTGCAAGGTGGATTTGAAGCGCACGAAGAGCTGTTCGAAGGAGTGTTCATGATTATCGCAACAGTGCTAGTAACGTGGCTTATACTATGGATGATGGAAAATAAGAAAATTGCAGATACAATAAGACACAACGTCCAAGTAAAATTAGATTCCAAGCAAACAACTGGCTTAATGTTCTTGGCATTTACTTCTGTATTTAGAGAAGGCATAGAAGCGGTTTTATTCATGGCAGGCATACAGGTATCTACGGGTGGACTGTCCTTGGTTGGGGGATTTCTAGGAGTTGTCGCTGCGCTAATTATTGGCTATTTAATATTCGAGCGCTCTATGCGATTTGATCTTGGAAAGTTTTTCAAAATTACAACTATTTTCCTTATTTTTATCGCTGCTGGGTTATTTTCGCATGGCATTCATGAACTAGCAGAAGCAAAGCTACTGCCACCCTTAGTTGAGCATCTTTGGGATATTAATCCGCCACAAAACCCAGATGAAAGTTATCCATTACTACACGAAAAGGGATTGGTTGGTAGTATGGCTAAGGCGCTCTTTGGTTATGACGGGAATCCTTCGCTATTGCGTGTTATTGCATATGTTGGATACCTTGGTGCAGTTTACGCGATCAGCAGAAGATATAAATAATTTGTAGTTTTTATTTCAACATGCGTTTAATAATTATTTTATTTATTTTATCAATTCTGATTTTTGGCTGCGCCTCGCAGCAATCTCCTGTCCCTCAACAACCACCCGCATCACAACCAACACCTACCCCAACTACAGAACCACCTAAACTACCGCAGCCTCCAGCTGACCAACCAATTCAACCAACTGAGCCGCCACAACCATTACCTCCAAAAACACCAGAACCAGCTGAACCAAAACAACCACCGTTACCTCCACCTCAACCAAAACCCCCAAAGCAACCACCAGCAATGCCACCCCAAATAAGAACAGAACAACTTGAAGAGGTAACACCTGGAAAAGGATTAGGTAAGGCACTGCCTGGCCAAGGTGGAGATAATGGCCCGTGGAAGCATAGAATAAAAAGTGCAACTTCAAAAGATGGGCTAACTTGGGCTAAAGATAACTTTGCATTAGCTGACCAAGCAAGCGTACCAGATGCAATTATAGATAAGGATGGAAATATCCGCGTTTATTATGTTGATTGGAAAAATAGGGGCGTTACAGTAGCGATAAACGCTAATAGCGCGTGGAAGTATTATCGTGTAAAATTAAAACAAGGATTTGTAGGTGCGGATCCAGATGTTGTTTTAACCAATGGCGTATATAGAATATATTATACTAATTTCGAGAGCCCAGGAGCACAGCTTGCCTCCATTGATGTTGCATTCTCTGATAATGGGATAATATTTGAGAATCAAACAGTAGCATATGCTAAAGAGCAAGGTTCAACAGATGCAGATATATTTATTGCAAATAAATGGATTATGTTTATTTCAAATGGGCCGCGCAATATAATGGCAACTTCTAGTGATGGTTTAAAATTCACAAAACAAGATGAGCTTCCATTTATGGGAAGTGTATCAAACACCATTAAAGTTTCAAATGGATACAGAATGTATTATCATAAATCTAGTGGCATGCAACCTAAGGCAAGCATTTATTCTGCATTTTCAAGTGATGGAACAAATTGGCAGGAAGAAGGCTTAAGGTTAGAAGCAAGCACAAGCGAGGAAAGCGTTGAATCACCGGCTGTTGTCAAACTACCAGATGGCGATTATAAGATGTTTTATCATTCAATTATTAATGACTAATTTTTATAAAAGATCGTTACCACCTCTTGTAGTTCTAGGTATTTCAGTTGGCATTTCTCCAGAGAACTTTTCCAATTTATACCTTCCATGTAATTTCTCTTCCATTTGTAATGCATGACCTAGCCCAACTACAACTATATCCGGTATGGCATCAAGAATTATTTTTACAAAGTATTCACTCCTTCTTGAAATTATCTCACTCCAAAACCTCATTAATGCTTCTTGAGTTGGACGTTCCGTGTTTATGGCTAGCGCCCTTTCGAATCTTCTTTTTGCATTTTCTAGTGGCATGCCCACCTCAGGAGGTAAATATAAATGACCTTTTAGCCTATGGGCAACTGCTGCAAGTTCTGATTCTATCTGTGCAATTGTGATTGAACCTTCGTGCATCATTTTTATAAGCTCGACTGATTTATATTCATTCCACAGGTCAGGGTTTTCTAACAATACTACTGGAATACCAATCGTTCTTAAATAAGTATATAAATCCCCAAAGAATCCTACTTTAGTAAAAGCCGTATCATAATCTTCTCTCAGTTCTAGACCAACACTTTTTGGTTTTCTCCTATTCAATTCATGTTGCAGTCTAGTAAGTTCAACCCTATTTGCATGAGCTACGCCTATTAAAACCTTTTCTGATCGTGCTCCACCGAATAACCTTAAGGATAAAGCCATACTTATATGGTATTGGCAACATTTTATAATGCTTTCGGGTAGATGAGGGTTATTGATCTTTATGGGTTAGTTCAGCTCGAACCAATTATCCGAATCAGTTTGCCATGTCCTAAAATCTGATACGCCACTAGCTCCGGTAAATCTACCATCTGGAGTTGAATAATCGCAAACTAATGGCTTTGCATCTCTTTGTTCTTTGGAAATTATAGAATCAGATCTGATTTTTATGCCTTTTTTCTTGTAATTTTCAAATAAAGAATCATCCATAACATCAAAAAATGAAACAAGTCCCCTGCCGCTAGTTGTAACTACTTCAACTGCAATCTCTCCATGTGAATTTTCATCTGCAATTGTTCCAATATGCTGGCCAGCAGAAACCTTACTACCTTCTTTAAAAGAACTGAGAAGATTAACATGGAAAAAAATAAAACGAAATGCTGGCTGCTCGGATGATTGAATGGAAAACTTAGCCTCTTTTCCGTATGTAGTCTCTGTATATTCCACGTTTTTAATTACACCATCAACTGGTGAGTAATATTTTATAGAAGTCCAAGAAGAATCATGTGGCTTTCCAGGTTCTCCTCCCTTTGGCCAGAAATAATGCTTCATACTACGGCATTTTTCTCCTGTTCCTAAAGAATAATCATGGCCATAGCCACTACGAAATTTTGAAATTTTGGCGATTCTATCTAGTTCTATAAAATTATTTTTCACAAACTTTGGAGGGGCGTTTTTTGATAGATCAAATTTAGGTGTATTGAAAAAATCGCTCATGTATTGTTTCATCTTATCATCCATTTTCGCTGGATCCATAGCTGACGGGTCAAAATCTGGCGGAAGATTTTTCATAAAATCTTCTGGGGACTTACCTTCCTTCATCATTTTTTCCATATTAGGTATTGAAGAATTTAAAGGTGCTACCTTTGGCTCTTCTTTCTTTTTACTAACATTAGCAGTAGTGTTGATAACAAAATCCGTCTTATTCGTGGCATTAATAACTATGTTATTAGCTATATTGCTTTCCTCAGTAGTGTTTTTTATTTCAACTTTTTCAGTTTTATTAGTTTCAATAATCTTTGTAACATTTGTTTCATTTTTAATTTCTTTAGTCTCAATTGGTTTAGAGCAACCTAAGGTAAATAAGAATAGTAGAATAATAAAGGCAGGTATAATAATTTTCTTCATTTCTATCCCATAATTTTCTCGTGTTCAATGTACAAGAATACATTCTTGTACAGCTAGAGAAGCTTGCTTCTCTGGATCTTAATACACCTATTCTGAATAACTAAAATTCCGGCAGCTTGCGCCTTTTGCGCTGCTTTTTCATTTTCTATTCCTAATTGTAGCCAAATTACACGAGGTTTATTTTTCATCTGAAGCGCTTGATCAACGATCTCTTCAACAAGCTCGCTTCTGCGAAAAATATCAACAATGTCAATTTTAATCGAACTGGGAATATCGAGTAAGCTTGCATATGCTTTAATGTCATTCCATTCGCTAATATTAGGATTAATCGGAATTATACTATAACCTGCATTGTACAGATACTTAGCAACAACATAACTGTCGCGTTCTGCTCTATCACTTAAGCCAACTACTGCGATTGTTTTGGATGTTTTAAGAATAGATTTTATTTGAGTATACACAACTACTACCTTGCTCATTGCTCAAGGCTGATTGCCCATTGCCAATTATAAATATCCCCAAGTCTGCAATTTATCGCCATCCTGATGCCAGCGCTCTCCAATATCAGTTCTATAAAACATATTAGGGATTATTATATTTTTAACACGATTATATGCTTGCTGTCTTGCTTCATCCATTGTTGATCCAGAACCAGTTATTATAAGTGCGTATCCGCTCTCACCGGCTAATCTCCAATCATCTTCAACAAATTTAACATCGCCAAGGTGCACACCTTCATAATTCGGTTTTTTGAAAATAATTGTAGCATCTTCTGAATATTTTCTAAACGAATCTGGATCCATAAATGGAAAGGGGGGTACTGCAACAACAACGCCAACTTGAAAACCGCGCTTTGTTTTTAGTTCTGGTTTCTCTTTTTTTGCTAATTTATACAAAAACTCGCCCCATTCACTTAGCACGCCTTCCATTGCTATACTTATATGCGGATAACCAAATCTTGAAGTAGATTCGAGTGGATATATGCCGCGAGCATTTACAATACAATTAATATCAATATATCCTACATAACCGCATTGCACAAGCTTATCTTTAAACTTTGCAAGCGTTGCATCAAAAATTGGACTGTGATCTTTCCAGAATATGGAGGTACCCAGCTCACCAGTATTCGGACCAAGATCCCCTGGAAATAATTTCTTATGCTCGAAGTTTACATTTACCGGACCAACAAACTCTTGGCCATCAAAAAAAGCACCGACTGCAACTTCTACACCAGAAACATATTTCTGCAATTGAAATTCTTTTATTTTCTTACCCCAGTTTTTCTTATAGCGCTCGAGCATCTCTAGTATGTCATTTCCATCTTCTTCCTGGCCAACGAAAAGTAATTCTTTTTCATTTTGCGCTTTGCCACTTGGTTTTATTACATATCGGTCTGGGTTTTCTTTTATAAACTTTATTGCATCATCAAAATTAGTAAAGTTCTGATTAGAAATTATATTTATACCGACACTTTTCATTTCATTTTGGCCGAACTCGCGATCATCTTCTAACTTATCTGTATAAGTGCTACCGCCAATGACAAGTTTGCCTTGTTTTCTCAGGCGCTCTGCCTCTTCGCCAAAACCAATGTCATCAAAAACTATTACTGTTGCCCAATCAACCTCTGTTTTCCAGTCTTCGCACTTATCAACAACTCCATCACAAACATTCTTTTCACTTTTATCTCTAATGTAGTATTTGCACTCGTGCCCTTCTTTTTTTATCTGCCATGCCAAATCTCCGATTAGCCCTTCGAAAGAAACGAAAAGAAATTTTAATTTCGGTTTTTGTTGATCACTATCGCTATTCCCATTCTTATTGTTCATAGTGCATGTTATTCAGGAAAAAATTATAAATGAATTGGAAAAAAAGATGAATTTGTATTGACATGTGAGCGACATGTTTGTTTAGTGTTTTATGTTTCGGTGGAAAACTAAAACAGCGCAATTTCGTAACCACATGACGGCGCGGCGTTGAGACCTATGTACTTCCCATCAACGAAGCTGTTGTAGTCACGGGCAACAGGACCGATAGACGCAGTATTAAATCGCCATAAATGTATAGCTTCATCTGATTTTTCGACTGGTTCACTTTGTGGGATTCCTGTTTCAGTATGGCGCATATGCCAACTACCTCCTACTTTAGGGAAGTTTTCTATTAAATGAATATTTGCTCCTTTTACTAATTTTATTTTATATCTTTTATTTCCCAGATCTAAAATATCAAAGTCTGGATGAACTATTGCTAATGCGCAGTTTGTTTTTCCTCTGAATTGCTCTGGAACTGTGAATAAAACAGAATAACCATCTTTACCGTGTTCCCAGCCAATAACTAATTTATCTCCAAATGAAATGTTTGGTCTTTCATACATAACCAATGTCCCTGTCCATACTGGGACCTTGTAGTTTTGTTCAAAATATTCGCCATCTTTTGTTTCTGTTAAAATGCGGTCATGAATATCATTTGGAACAATTAATTTTCCTTCTCTTTGAGCTAACGCAAGCGCTTCGAAGAAATTTAACCTCTCGAGACGAAATTCTATAACCTGTAATGCTTGTTCTGGAGTCATTTCTCTTAGCATTCGCCTTCTTGCTCTTAATTTATCTAATTCTGTTCCTGTAGCTTTGACTTTGCGTACTTCATGAGTTGGTTCTGGTTTAAATCTTCTGAATGGATCGTTTGCCATTAGCCTTTGGCTATTAGCTTTTAGCTCGTGGCCACTAGCTAACTGCCAACTGCCAATAGCAGGTTTACTCAATCTTCTCATGTTATATAATTAGGAATTATGTGTTTATAAATCTAAAGGTTAAGGATAGTTATATGATTTTTAAAATCCCAAGAGTAAAATCTATTTATGTACGCTATAGAAGCAAATGATTTGGAAAAGACCTATCCAAAAAAGATTACGCTGTATAATTTCTCGATAAGGATACCTGCTGGTGAGATTTATGGATTACTTGGACCGAATGGCGCAGGTAAAAGCACATTTATAAGAATACTTGCAGGGCTTGAGCGCCAGGATAGCGGCGAATTAAAAATTCTTGGTGAGGTACCTGGTAAAAAAATCAGGAAAACCATTGGAGTTGCGCCACAAGAAAATAGTTTTCATAATCTGCTGACTTGTTTTGAGAATTTGATTTACTATGCAGAACTTTATGGAATGAAAAGAAATGAATCAGAAAAACGCGCTGATGAACTATTGGATATGCTTGGATTAGGAGAAAAGAAAAATGTCCAGGCAGCATGGCTAAGCGGTGGTATGAAACGGCGCTTGAACCTAGCATGCGCGCTGATGCATAAACCAAAAATAATAATTCTCGATGAACCAACAACTGGATTGGACCCTATTTCTAGAATAAGAATGTGGAACGTAGTACGTAGTATAAAGGAGAAAGAAAAGGCAACTATCCTGTTAACAACACATTATATGGAAGAGGCTGAGACGCTATGCGATCAGATATCGTTTGTAAATCGGGGACATATAGTAAGAACAGGTACACCAGAAAAACTAAAATCAATTATTGGAAAGGAGTTTTTGCGCGTGAAAAGCACTCCTGGTAATTATCAAAAGATAATTCAGAATATTGAAAAAATTGAAGGAGTGAAGCACGTGACAGTTGCGAATGAAGAACTTTTGATTGAAGCGAAAAATGCAGCATCAAAAATAGGCGCAATAACACGCATGCTAAATGAAAATAATGAGAATATAATAGACTTACGAGTTTCGCAAGCAACACTAGAAGATGCTTTCATCAAGCTGACTGGTGCTGGATTAAAAGGTGCAAAGAATGAGACTACTAAATGAAATTGAAAAAGATGCAAAAATATTCTATCGTGAAGGAAGAACTGTCACGTTACTAATTGTTGTGCCAATAATAATCATGCTCGTGCTAAGTGCTGTGTTTGGAAAAACTACTGGTGATCCAAAGCTAAATATAAAAATAGGGTTTTGTGATTTGGACAAAACAAACCTTTCGAAGGATTTTATTGCAGGCATAGAAACGTCCAAAATAGTAGACATATCAGATAATGAAAATTGTAATACGCTAGCGCAGCACCTGGTAGCAACTGGAAAGTTGCCTGCAGCAGTTGTGCTCCCGCAAGGATTTGAGCAAGGAATTAAAAAAGGCGAAGTACAAGAAATAAAACTGATTTTGGATAACACGCGAATACAAACTGCACCTTCTATAGAAGGTTTCTTCAAGGCGTCTGCAAGCTCTTCAAGCCAGAGAATAAGCATTGAGTATGTTTCAGTGATATGGAAAAAATTAGAAGAGGCAGATGCCCGCTTGGATGGATTAAAAAATGATGTAAGTGATGCAAAAACTAAGGCTAATGATATAACTGTAAAATTAACACAAACAAAAGACCAACTAGAATCTATTGATTTTAGTATAATGACTAATGCACTAGACGGAGCCAGTCAAACTGTGGATCAAACTGTTGCCTCACTTAATAGTGCAAATGAAAACTTAACTGCAATAGAAAGTAGGTTTGCAAATTATGATAAAGCGCTTATTCAATCAGAAAACGATTTATTGAATATAAGTATTCTAGTGGATGATGTCGCAATAAGCGTATCTAATACATCCTCACTGCTAAACTGCACTGCTAGTGATAATGCAAGTGTATGTGGATCTGTTAATGCAATTAATGCCAGTATTGGCAATGTTAAGACCAGCGTAGATGATAGATTATTCAAAATAAGATTAGCGAGGCAAGAATTAAATGATACAAACCAGACTGTACAGGAGTTTAAGGGAAGAATAAATGAAAGCCTTGTTGCTGCTGATAATGCAAATTTGAGAATAAATGATTTGAATAGGTTTGTTGAAACACTGCAGGAAAATAGAAGAGATGCATTGATAACGCTAAATGAAGCACTTGATGCCAGCGAGCTACTTTTGGAAAGAACAGACCAGATGAGCTCTTTGATAGATAATGCTAAGCAACAAATAAAAGAGATAACTGCACGGCGACCACAGGCAGTTGTTTCACCGATTGATCTGAATACTGCTAATGTTTTTGAAAAGAAAACATTTTTTGAATTTCTATTGCCCGGATTAATTCCAATTATACTTATGTTCCTATCGCTTTTCTTATCATCAACCTCGCTCGTGCGAGAAAAGACAGCTGGCACGCTCGAGCGCGTATTTATATCCCAGATTTCTTCAATCGAGTATGCTGCGATAAAGATAGTTAGCTATGCAATTGTGTTGTTTCCGCAGCTTGTGATATTATTAGCAATGGCATCGCTTTTGTATAATGCGTTTTCCATTGATAATTATGAAGCAATTTCTTATTTAGTAATTGTTGGCGTGCTAATGATGATTGTTTTTAATGCACTTGGTTTTATCATTGCTGCATACTCGGATTCAGAGGCAACTGCATTTTTAGCATCATTGGTTGTTGGCCTGCCACTTTTATTCATGTCTGGTTTGATATTCCCATTTGATTTCATGCCTTCATTTATGGCTAATGCAGGTGAAGCAAGCCCGCTTTCGCAAGGAATCATTGGCATGCAATCAATAATAACATACGGCACAGCAAATGCTAGCATTGTTTCAAGTTTGTTTTATTATGTATTGGTGCTTAATGCAATTGCAATAATAGTAATTAGAATGAGGATGCGAGGTTAACGCTCGATTGCAGAAGTAATAGAAAATGTACTTCCTTCAACTGCCACCCCAACATCGTGAAGTCTAAGCTTGTGATATTTTTCTAGCTCTGCTGCAATCTCTTTTAGATTTATCCTACCTGAATTACCTCTCAGTAGTTTAATAAACGCCCTAGTTAAATAACCTTGAACATAGTATCCATCTGATAGCATAGTACTAACTGGGCCCTCATAAAGATGTCCTTTTGGAGATTCGCCAGATATTACTAATGTGTTTGAAGATCTACCATCTAAAAATACTGAAGAATGGCAGGAATCTAAAAGAACAAGTTTTTTACCGCGAATGTTAACGAGTCTTGAATATAGATCTTTTGGTGTAAGAGTACCATCAAAAACTGAAAGACCAGTAATACCACCGTGACCTGCATAATAAAATACAAACGATGATTCATTAGTCGCAATCAAAGCAAAGGACTCGAGCATATTTAAAATAGCCTCTCTGGTTGCCTTGTCTCTAGACAAAGTTGATACGTTTCCTGGAAAATTTTTCCTGTCACTTAAAACGTCTTGCATGCTATCAATGTCATTCTCTATGCCCCTTAGAGGCGGAAAACCTGGGTTACCAACTAATAATGCGAAGTTCTCGATTTCTCCCTCGTGTGGAGAGAATACTAATGGAGTATGCGCAATTTTTATTATGTCACCTGATCTCAACGTTCTCTCGCCACCTCTAGGTAGTGACTCGCCATTAACCCTGGTTCCATTAAGGCTATTAAGATCATGCAAAACCCATTGTTCATCTTCACGTACTAACAATGCATGATTTCTGGATATATGGCCGTCATTTTCTACTAGGACTGCGATCTGTGCCTTTTTAAAAACAGGTGGTAACTCTCTTGGGCTTCTATGCTCTGGAAATGGAACCCTACCTAAATGCGTATTTTTGTCTAGAATTATTCTTCTCTTCGAACCACTAAGATCGCGAAAAACAAGCGATGCCTGACCATTTGTTTTAGCAACCTGTAAGCTCATATGGTTGTTATTTATAATAGATTTTATAAACCTACCTACTTACACCAAAAACCACAACATTTATATATACCTTTTTGCATATATTATAACATGGAACCAGCTATAGCTATCGCTAGAAAAGTGGACAGTCGTGCACCTACGTGCAATCTTAGACGACCAGCTGTAGCTAACAAAGATCCTTTAGAAGAAACAGTTATAGGCGACAGATACTTTATCCTGCGAAAAATAGGCCAGGGTGGCTGTGGAACAGTTTATCATGGTATAGATAAGGAAACAGGAAAAGATGTTGCAATAAAAACAATGTTACCCCAGTTAGCTGAAAGAGAGGATTACGTAGTTAAATTTATGACGGAAGCAGCATTAGGAAGATGGGTCACACATCCAAACATTGCAAGAGTTATTGATCTGTCGCTTCAGGCAAGCCCAATGTTCTTTGTCATGGAGTATTTAGATGGAGAAACACTTGGGAATTTTATAAGAAGAAATGGCCCATTAACTTGGCAGCGCGCTAGAGATATACTAATTCCTGTTTGTGGGGCACTTGCAGCAGTACATGACGATGGTTATATTCATAGGGATGTGAAACCAGATAACATATTTATTTTGGTAGATGGGACTGTAAAATTACTGGACCTAGGTCTTGTTATGCATATGCAAGACGTAGCGATTAACGAAGGTGTTTGTTGGGGGACCCCAGAATACATGGCTCCTGAACATATAGCTGGTGGAGAAATAGATTATAGAGCTGACGTATATGGTTTAGGTGCTACTACTTACGAAATGTTAACAGGTAAACTACCATTTGATGGTAAGGTAATTGATCGTATATTTAGAGACCATATATACGAAACGCCAGATCCGCCAAGTTTTAGAAAAAAAGATTTACCTCAAGAAGCGGATTTAGTAGTTCTTAGAGCGCTTGCAAAAGACCCAGATCATAGATTCCAAAGCGTTCATGAATTTGAACAGGCGTTGCAAGCAGCTTAATAATTTAACCAATAAAATAATTCATGCTTAATCCCTGTCGCTTATGCGATGCAAAATGCTGTAAAGACCATGTCATCACTGTAACAAGCTTTGACGTTTTGCGCATCATAGGAAAAACAGGCAAGAAACCAAGCGAGTTTACTGAATTGCGAACAGCGAATCTTCTTAATTCAGATAACGATACAATAATCGAATGCTATAAAAACAAACTACGCTATGAATATGTTCTTGCCCTCAAATCACATCCGTGCTATTTTTTAAAAGATAATTTATGCACCATTCACGAATTTGCACCGCTAGGATGCAGGGTCTATCCACATAATGATAGAGGTAGAGTCGGCGCGAGAGCGCTTTGTCCAACTATAGCAAAACTTCTATTTATGATAAAGAAACCAGATATAATGGTTGGAGAATACTTGAGATATTTTAATGAATATAAACGCATAGTAGCAAAATGGAATAAAAAACACGGTACGAAAGAGGATTGTTTGGAATTTTTGTTAGAAGAAAGTAAGACTAGCGATATTTAATTGCCTAGCCAGTGTCTTTTGTTACCTTGAATCCAAAGGACTCAATTAAGCAGATAAGCGGTTCTGTACCGCCATAGGGATGTGCTAAGGGGTCAAATTCTAAACGCGCCATCCTGCTATCGAACAGGAGTTCACAGGACAGGAGGTTATATTCTGAATTGTCTATGCAGAATAACATGGAAGCAAAGTGCCATTTGTCTCCCCTCATCTTACTAGATAATTCGCTTAATTCTCGACCGCTCATTTTTGATTTCTCTGCTTCCTTAAGTTTTTTTAATTGATCTTCAGTAGGAAACCAGAAATATTCGAGTGCTTCTTTATCGAAAAACTTCAGCCAGTAATTTTCATCTTCTAAACTAGGAAAATCATTTTGTTTAGCTTTTTGTAATTCATAGAATACCTTTTGCAGCATTTTGAATCTATCTTTATCATTAACAAAAAATTCCAGGTAAAACGCACTAGACATAATTTTATATGAGTTGATAATAATTTAAAACGCTGTTTTTAGGGGCATTTAAAAGTTTGTCTTGTTTAAGAGAAAATATGAAGTTATTTATTTTGCTGGTCTTCATTTCCTTATTTTTAAGCGGTTGTCTAGGTAATGATAAATCTCTTTGTCCGTCCAAGCCAGGATATGTGAAGTGTGGGTATTGTGCAGAAGACGCTGCATTTAGTGATAACCCTAATATTGGACAGTGCACGTACTGCCCCACAGGAACGCAATGTAGTGGTGATCCTTGTGAAGGAATAAAGTGTGTAAAATCTGGCAGCGGAAATAATTACGATAATGACAATAATAATGGCTACAGTCCCCCTAGCCAAAAACAATACTACGCAAGCTGCAGTGGTTGTGAAGGAGGTTATCGTACATATTCTTACCGTGGGTACAGTTATGAAACATGCAATGCGTACTACCAAGTATGTGTTGAGGCATCATGTGAAAAGATTCTGGACAACTGTAGATAATTACTACTATGCTAAGTTATTAATATAGAGGAACTAACAGACCA
>Ga0209541_10009708_pt1 | contig 15536 bp, 15 predicted proteins | sample RifCSPlowO2_01_FD_184027 | JGI IMG/M metagenome (GOLD analysis project Ga0209541, IMG submission 184027) | Groundwater microbial communities from Rifle, Colorado - Rifle CSP2_plank lowO2_0.1 (SPAdes) (version 2) | ecosystem: Environmental > Aquatic > Deep subsurface > Groundwater | place...
TCTTCTCTGCTAGCGACATATTCTGCGTTTTCCGAAAGATCTCCCATATTTCGGGACTGAGCAACACGCGTCAAAACGTCGACTCTTTTCACATTAACCAGTTCGTCGTATTCTTTTTTTAGTTCTGCTGAACCCTCTTTTGTTAAATAAATTTTTTTATTATTGTCCATTATAAACTCCTAATTACAAATAAATCCCTCTGTTATTAATATTGAGGGATAGTACGAAAAATATATAGGAAATCCAAATATTTGTCAATAACCTCTAGTAATAGTTATATGGGCCTAAATTTTAGGACTAAATTATAGGCTTGTTCCTTAGTGTCTTCAGAAACCAATATTTTTACCACTCCCTTATTGGGCTGACCATAGTAAATAATAGTATTTAAGGGAACCGTAAGGATTAAGGGTAAAACTACAAGATCATCTTCTCCATTAATTTGTATGATTCCCTTCTTCTCTATTCCAAACTTAAAAATTTCAGCTAATTTTTTGAAAAGGCTCGATGTGACAAAACCTGCAGGATTATCAGCATTAAAAATAACTTCATTTCCCACAAAACCTAACTCTTTAATGTTTGCGAATTTTTTTTCTCTTGCAACTTTAAAATCTATGACTGATAAGTTCTGTCCCAAAAACTTTTCATTAAAAATCTTAGATGTAACATCTCCAACCGTAATTAAATAGGATAAACTTGATCCATTCTCCAAAGTAATTTCTCGACATAACTCACCAAAAGGCTCTTTAAGCTCCTGTCTTAAATTTTCGGGCAAAGCTAAGTCCATTTTAAGCCATAATGGGCTTACATAGAGCCTGCCTTCCCTATTTATCTCACCGTTTCTAATTCTCGCTGATGAAATAGGTTTCCCATCTTCAGCTAAAATTTGCGGCGCAATGAAAAGATTTAATTTTTTAAGTCCTAATTCTTTTCTTCTTGCGTTAATAATCTCTGCGCCCTTTCTTGAATCTTTCGATACGACAATCGCATTAATTGCAATATTTTTCGAAAGTGTCGGCCCAAACAAATTATCTATTTTTATTATTTCGGCGTCATTAAGAGCATTTTCTTTTTTTACAAACTCCAAAACTTCTTGTTTTCTTTTTTCAAAATCTTCAATAATTTTTAATTTTTCATTGTTAATTTTTAATTTCTTGACGTATTCATTGCTAGTTACTCCAACAAGAATTTTTTTACCAACAGAAAAAACATATTTCAAAAACGACTCGTGTCCTTTGTGGAAATGGTCAAACGTCCCTCCGCAAACAATTAAATTATTGACCATATTGTTTTAGGACTTCTGAAGCTCCCTGGGAAAGGGTTTCGGCTGCTGCCTCCGGAGATGTTCCTTTCAGTATGGAATCAACTGCAGTATTTAAATAACTGTTCATCTTGGAATTTATTCCATTATCATATGTCCCATCGACAAAAAAAGAGGAAACCGCATTGGATGCTGCCCTCACAAAAGGATAAGCAATGGAATTATTTAAACTTTCTGCCAAATCCACTCTAGAATATGGCTCACCAAAATTTCTTACTTTTGATTCCTCCGTAAATAATTTCTGCGCCGTTTCTTTACGGGCCAGATATTGCATGAAAAGAAACGCTTCTTTTTGATGCTTGGTTTTACTGGAAACTCCCTCAACCCAATAGCTGGCGATAGTTGCATTTTGCCCGGGCAAATTCGGCACAGGATAGATATCGAATGAAAGACTTGGATTCATAGATTTTATTGTAAAAAAATCCCATGAATAGCCAAAATACATGGCCAGAGCTCCCGATGCGAAAACTTTGATTGATTCATCGAGAGTATCATCCCAGACGTTACCTGTTGGCAAGGCGAAAGAGGAATAGAAATTTAAGGCATCACCTACAGCCTGAAGGTTAGAACCCAGATCATTAAGATTCACGCCATTTTGGACAAAAAGCATTGATATTATATTGGGCGCATGAGTAATATTGCTGAATGTCCCCATTGCCGCTCCGGCTGTTTTAATGTTGCCGCTTCCATCCTTGACAGTCAGCTGTCTCGCATAATTTCCAAATTCGATCCACGTAGCCGGAGACCTAAGGCCGGCTGATTGAAAAAGATCTCTATTTACATAAAGATTCAGAGTGTCTATTTGTAAAGGCACGCCGTAAATAGCGCCATTTCTTATCAGATCCGATCTGACAACAGCATAATAATTTTTAGAAAAATCTTCTTTGGTCAGGACGCTGTTGGGAAAGGGTAAAAGCAAATTTGAAAGCTGAGGCACCCAAGTGTTGTGAAACTGAAAAATGTCCGGACCATTACCATTATTAGATCTTGTTACTAATCTGTCTATATATTGCTCTCTTTCTTGTTTGAGATATTCTATTTCGATATTCGGATGTTCTCTTTCAAAGTCTGCGATAATTGGAGCAATTATTGTAGCGTCTTCCTGTGTTCCCCAATAGATTAGTTTTGCTTGGTTAATTTTTTCCGGGAAAAACTTAGGTAAAATTACATTGTAAACAAAGAAAACAATACCTAAAATAATAGCTATTCCCAGTATAATTTTCAGGATCTTTAAAAACACCGAAGAAGGAGGTTCGCTGGGTAATTCAGGCGGAGGCGGAAGAACAATGGGATTTTTTTCCGGAATTTCCGGCGAAATAACGGACTCCTGCCGAACGGCATCAATCGGCTTGAAGATCATATTTTCATCCATATTGAGTATCTAGTATAATATGTCAGCTATAGTATATCAAATGAAGCAAATAAAAAAATTACTCACTCGGAGAAAATTTATTGCTCATGTATCAAAAGCTTTTTTTTGGTTTACTACGGGAGCAGTATTTGCAACGTTCTTATTTACAAGCTTTACATTTATCATTTTTGAAAAAATAAATAAAGGAGTTGTTTATCCGGGAATAACAATCAACGATATTGACGTAGGAAAATATACTCCCAAGGAAGTTGAAGGATTGTTTATTAAAAAAAACGAGGCTATAGAGAAGACTCAATTCACATTCTCATTAGAAGACAACGCCGCAACAATTTCGGCTAAAGATTTAAAGTTTGGTTATGATCAGAATCTTATCGCAAAACAAGCAATAAGTTTGGGAAGATCCGACATCTTTCTTTCAAATATTAGCATAGTTTCCCAAGCATATTTCTATGGATTGAGCTTACAACCCGCATATCATTACTCCGAAGACGCGCTTAACAAAATTCTGATTCCGTTTACGGAAACCGTAAATAAGGAACCCGTTGATGCGCTTTTTAACTTTCAGAATGGAAAAGTCCTGGTGTTTAAGCCATCTGAGGAAGGTAAGGCAATTGACATAGAAAAAGTTAAGGAAGATTTGAAAGCTCAATTCGAAAAAGTATTGTTCAAACAAAAACCTCAAGAAATTGCTATTCCGATTAGTGTTAAGACTCTATCACCCAAAATACCTACAGATAAAGCAAATAATTTAGGCATAAAAGAGCTGATTGGAACAGGAACTTCCCTTTTCCAACATTCAATACAGAGCCGTATTTTTAACATAAATCTTGCCGCAGAGAGAATTAACGGAGTACTAATTGCTCCAAATGAAGAATTTTCTTTTGACAAGGCTTTGGGAGATGTGTCTAGCTTTACAGGCTATCAACAAGCCTATATCATACAAAACGGCAAAACGGTCCTTGGGGATGGGGGCGGAGTTTGTCAGGTATCAACTACCTTCTTCAGGGCCCTTCTTAACGCAGGTCTCCCAATTACGGAAAGATATGCTCATGCGTATAGAGTTGGATATTATGAGCAAGATAGTCTACCTGGATTAGATGCTACTGTTTATGTTCCGACAATTGATCTAAAATTTAAAAATGATACAGGCAATTACATACTCGTACAAACCCTAATCGATCCAGACATGCAAAAACTTTCTGTTTTTCTTTATGGCACTAACGATGGAAGGTCGGTTACTCTAACTCAGTCTATTATTACCAATAGAATCCCACCCCCGCCGGATTTATACCAAGACGATCCCACTTTGCCAAAAGGGGTTGTTAAACAAATAGATTTTAAGGCAGAAGGATCAAAAGTTTCTTTCACAAGAGAAGTAACTAAGAATGGTAAAAAAATTATATCTGAAACTTTTGTTTCGAATTATGCTCCCTGGCAATCAGTATTTCTTCGAGGAACGAAGGAATAATTTTGTCACTGAAAATTATGAATAAGATTGTAAAGATAAGCGAAGCCATTAGGATTACAAATAAACTTAGAAAACAAAACAAAACTATTGTTGTTGTTGGCGGTTTTTTCGATATATTGCATCTTGGCCACATCAAATTTCTGGAAAAATCAAAAAGATATGGCGATTATCTTTTTGTATTACTGGAAGAAGACAGCAAAGCCACAAAAGAAAAAGGCGAAGATCGACCAATAAATTCCCAAAAAGACCGCGCGGAAATCTTATCCTCTTTTCAAAGCGTTAACTATGTAATCATGCTTAAAAATATGACAAATAATAAACGTTATGATAAACTCATGGTCGAAATGCAGCCAAGTGTAATTGCAACTACATCTGATGATCCGTATGTTGGACATAAAAAGAGGCAGGCAAAATTAATTCAGGCCAAAGTTATTTATGCAATTAAGAGAATTAACAATCACTCAACAACTAAATATATGAGAGAAATCGATATTAACAAATGAAAAAAGTATTATTGCTATTTGCGCTTTTGCTTATTATTATTGGCGGTCTAGTTCTTGTCCAGAACTACCTAAAAGAAGGAGGCGTATCTTTTTTTAAAAAAACCCCAATCGTCATAATAAATAACCAGAAGTTTAAGGTGATTGTTGCGTCTTCACAACAAGAACAGGAAATAGGGTTGTCAAAAACTAAATCATTGTCGCAGAATCAAGGAATGATTTTTTTATTCGAAAAACCTGATTACTATTCTTTCTGGATGAAAAATATGAAATTTCCAATTGACATAATTTATATTAATGGTGACGTAATAACTATAATAAAAAATGATGTCCGACCCCCAAAGGATAATAAAGAAATTCCAATAGTCTACACTCCGACAGAGCCTTCAGATAGAGTTTTGGAGATTCAGGCCGGACTTTCTGAAAAATATAATTTTAAAAAAGGTGACAAAGTGCAATATGAAAATCTTGGCAATTGAGACGAGTTGTGACGAGACTGCAGCTAGCGTTGTTGCGAAAAACCCCAAAGAGAATTATGTTAAAGTTTTATCCAATGTTGTCGCCTCATCGCTAATCCTCCATTCGAAAACAGGAGGAATTATTCCCGACATTGCAGCCCGCGAACAATTAAAATTCATTATTCCCGTCATTGAAAAAGCAATTGAAAATTGTAAATTGAAAATTGAAAATTTAGACGCTATTGCCGTTACTTATGGTCCTGGATTGATTGGATCACTTTTAATCGGAGTTGAAACTGCCAAAACTTTGAGTTATCTTTGGAATAAACCTATAATTCCGGTTAATCATTTATTCGGCCACATCTACGCTAACTGGATTTACCCTCAGTCGTCAGTTCTCGGTTCTCAGTTGTCGGACTCTAGTCAATCAGTTCATCAGTTAACCGGTAAACTGAAAACGGACAAACTGGAATCCGAAAACCGACAACAGAAAACTGATAACCGAATATTGTTTCCTGCCATTACCCTTCTTGTCTCCGGCGGACATACAGATCTTTTGTTGATGGAAAATCATAATAATTTTAAGTGGCTGGGCGGAACTTTGGATGATGCTGCAGGAGAAGCATTTGATAAAATCGGAAGACTTTTAAATCTGCCTTATCCCGCAGGTCCGACCATGGAAGCTCTTGCAAAAAATGGGAATTCTAAAGCTTTTACGTTCCCTCGTCCAATGATCGGCTCAAAAGATTTTGATTTTTCTTTTTCAGGTCTTAAAGCAGCTGTATGGCGGGAAGTCAACAGACTAAAGAAAGGGGTGGCAAAAGAGGAAGGGCGTCCCGACAACGCGCAACGAAGAGAGCATTGGCGGGAGGGATTACTTTTGACAGGACCCCAATTAAAAAAAGAGGTTATTGTTGATATTTGCGCTTCTGTTCAAAAATCAATTATTGAAGTGCTGGTCCGAAAAACTTTAAAAGCAGCGAAAAAATATAATGTAAAATCAATTTTGCTCGGAGGAGGGGTTACCGCAAACCAAAAACTCCGCGACGAACTTATACATAATACAAAATACTTAATACCTGATACCGAAATTTTTTTTCCAAAAAAATTTCTTTGTACTGACAACGCCGCGATGATCGGCGCCTACGCCGCTTTCCACCCCGAAGAAATGTCGTGGAATAAGATCACAGCCAACCCCGAGCTTTATTTTGAATGACTGATAAATTTTACTCTTCGACAGGAGGTTCGTCTAACCGCTGGATAACAACTTTTCCCTCATCAGGCTTAAACGTAATCGTCGCTATCAATTTATCTCCTGGCCCTACTTCGAGAGGCTCATCTTCCTGGCGAAATTGTTCTTGTTCATGAGGATAGTAACTTCCCTTTTGGTCTGGCCTAAGAGCATCAAGTCTAAAATTGGGATTAATACCCATCATAAACCTCTCGAACCTTCTATTTGCGGCAAATATGCTTCCCTTCTCTTTTACTTTGGGTCTTATTGGTCCTACGAACCACTTAGGAATCGCTGTCGTCATAGTCTCAACTGCGCCTGAAACTCTCCATTTTTCCCATTGCCGAGAATTATCAACATTCCTCTTACTCTCGTTCATATTAGCGACATTATATCAGGAAATTTTAATTTTTCCTAATTTCGCAAGATTAGTCTTAAAAAAAGACAACGCTATAGCTACGATTCTCGAATTATTACTTTAATAATATATATTATTAAAGTATTTGCCTAAACACTGTATTTTGATCAAGAACTTTTAAAAACAACTTCCTCAGCTTGCACTATAATGATACTTATCATTATAGCGATTCACACATGACCAAATTATCGCCAACCCCGAAATATACTTTGACTAATTTATAGTAATTATCAAAATGTCAAATTGGGAGAAAAATGGATAAATAAAATAACATAGCTTTTTTCCAAAATCAACCCAGGAGATTAAATATTTTGTGGTAGAATAAAAATGTGCAAATAGAGTTTTTGGTTATTGGAATTTTAATTTTTCTAGGATTTTTAATAACTGCTTATTTCCTAAGCAATAGGATTTCAAATCTTCAAAATAATAAAGCTGATGCCTCACTTCTGGAATGGCTGAAAACCATGCAGTCAACCATCGATTCTTCTTCAACCCACATGGTCAAAACTTTACAGGAGAATTCCAAGCAACTAAATCAACGCCTGGATACGGCAGCAACTGTAATCCGTGACGTAGGTAAAGAAGTTGGGCAAATGAGCGAGATTGGACGCAGCATGAAAGAACTTCAGGATTTTTTGAAAAGTCCGAAACTCAGAGGAAATATAGGAGAACAGGTTTTGAAAGACCTTATTTCTCAAATGTTCCCCAAAAACAGTTTTCATATTCAATATCAATTTAAATCCGGAGAAAGAGTAGACGCGGCAATCCAAACAGATGCGGGAATTTTGCCGATTGATTCAAAATTTCCAATGGAAAATTTCCAAAAAATGGTTAAGGCAGAAAGTAAACTTGACAAAAACTTGTTCGAAAAAGAATTTTGTAAAGATGTTAAAAGGCATATCTCTGACATTGCAAAAAAATATATTTTACCCGAAGAAGGAACCATGGACTTTGCCCTAATGTATGTACCAAGCGAATCCGTATATTACGAATTGGTTCAGATGCTGGAGATCATGGATTTTGCCAAACAATCCCGAGTCTACCTTGTTTCCCCAACCACTTTGTACGCTCATCTTCAGACAATTTTACTTGCTTTTGAGGGTAAAAAAATAGAAAGCAGGTCCCGTGATCTTTTCAAAATGCTTCGGGCATTGCAAGTGGATTTTCATAAAGTTGAGGAAAACATGGTTGTTTTGGGAAAACATATTAATAATACTTCTTCGCAATTTAATAATGTAAATACGGGTTTTTCTCAAATCGGCCAGAAAATCAATTCGACCAAAAGCTTAGATGCATAGCTTTGTGATAAAATAGCCGCATGGCAGAAAATAAAACTTTAAATCCTCAACAGATTGCAGCAATCAAGCATCTTACGGGTCCGCTTTTAATCATTGCAGGCGCCGGAACAGGCAAAACTACCGTAATTACCGAGCGCATAAAATATCTAATTCTTGAAAAAAATGTGCTCCCTACTCAAATTTTGGCATTAACTTTCACGGATAAAGCAAGCCATGAAATGGAAGAGCGCGTTGATGTGGCCATGCCTTACGGATACACTCAAATGTGGATCTCTACCTTTCATGCTTTCTGCGACAGAATTCTGCGTAATGACGCTCATGCGATCGGACTTGATCCTGGATACAGATTAATCTCCGAAGCCGAATCTATTCTTCTTCTTAAGAAAAATATTTTCGAAATGGAATTAAATATTTTCAGACCTCTGGGAAATCCAACCAAATTTTTAGACGCCCTTTTAATCCACTTCTCAAGATTAAAAGACGAAGACGTCTCGCCAACTGACTATCTTAAATGGATTAAACAGCAAAAAATAACAGGAGAAACAGAACAATATTTGGAGCTGGCAAATGCGTACAAAAAATATGAAGAATTAAAAATAAAAGAAGGAGTGATGGATTTTTCCGACCTCATTTCCAACACCTTATTGCTGTTCCGAACAAGAAAAAATATCCTAAAGAAATATCAAGAACAATTCAAATTTATTTTGGTTGATGAATTTCAAGACACCAATTATGCCCAAAATGAACTGGCGATACTTTTAGCTGGAGACGACAAAAATATTACCGTAGTTGCGGACGACGACCAATCAATTTACAGATTTAGAGGCGCGGCTGTTTCAAATGTTTTACAATTCAAAAAAAGTTTTCCAAAAGCAAAAGTTGTGACTCTTAATAATAATTATCGATCCACCCAGCCGATTCTGGATGCCGCTTATGCATTAATTCAGCATAATAATCCCAATAGGCTCGAGATAGTTGAGGGCATTGACAAAAAACTCAAAAGCCATTCCACCGCAACCAAAAGAGATATTGAAGTAATTCATGAAATAAGAAGCGAGGATGAAGCGGATAAAATCGCGAGAATCATCAAAGAATTAACTGAAAAAAAATATCAATATAGAGATATTGCAATTCTGGTCAGAGCAAATAACTACGCTTCCCTTATTGCAACCGCATTGCAGAGACATAGAATTCCCTTTCAATTCTTAGGACCCGGCTACCTATTCCAACAAGAAGAAATAAAAGATTTGATTGCCTACCTTGCTTTTCTTACCAATCTTTCGGATTCTGTTTCTCTTTTCAGAATTCTTTCAATGGATGTTTTTAACATTCCCTATATTGAACTTAACTATCTTCTTAATTTTGCCAAAAGAAAAAATCTTACTCTGTTTGAGGCGCTTTTTAATGCTGAACAATCATTTTTAAAACCTAAAACTCAGGAAAAGCTGATCAAGTTCAGGGAAATGGCCGTAAGACATTTGGGAAAAAGCAAGAAAGAAACAGCCGGACAAATTCTTTATTATTTTCTAGTTGACTCAAGGCTTTTTGAAACGCTTAATTCCACAGATTCAATTAGAGAAGAACGCAGGATCCAGAATATTGCCAAGTTTTTTGACAGGATTAAGAGTTTTGAAACCGAACGGCCTGACAGCAATATCTTTACCCTTTATGAATGGCTTAATCTCATGCTGCAAATGGGAGACAGTCCCACAGCTGCGGATGTAGACGTGAAAGACAGAAACGTGGTAAATATTTTAACCGTGCATTCGTCAAAGGGTTTGGAATTTAAAGTTGTATTCCTGGTAAATCTGGTAGCAGACCGTTTTCCGTCGCGGGAAAGAAGTGAAAAAATTCCGCTCCCCGATGAAATTCTTAAGGAAAATGTATCAGGCGATAGCGATTTTCATTTGGAGGAAGAACGAAGACTTTTCTATGTCGGAATGACTCGTGCAAAAGAAAGATTATATTTTACGCTAGCTTCTTATTATGGAACCGGAAAACGTCCAAGAAAAACATCTCCTTTTGTCTATGATGCCCTTCCAAAACTACTAAAAAAGGAAACAAAAAATATCACTCAACAATTATTTCTTCCTGAAATTCTCTCTGTTTATCAAAATCAGGAAGAAAAACAAGAAGAAAAAGTTCCTCTCAAATTAAGCTACATTACTTTTTCAAATCTTCAGATGTTTGATATTTGCCCGCTACACTACAAAGCAAAAGTAATTTTCAATCTCCCGACCCCAACTGCATCCGTCCAAAGCTTTGGTATCTCTATCCACAATGCTTTATACAATTTTTACAAACAAATTAATGAAGGAAACAAGCCATCACTTGAAAAACTACTTGAAATACTTAAGAAAGAATGGATAAGCGAAGGATATTCGAACAAGAAGCATGAACAAGAACGTTTTTCTCAGGGAGTTAAAATTTTGGAAGAATTTTACAGAACGGAATTTATAACTCCGATAAAACCGTTGGGGATTGAAATGCCTTTTTCTTTTGTTCTAAAAAATGGTGTAAAAGTTTTTGGCAAGATTGATAGAATAGATAAAAAAGGATCGGGCATTGAAATAATTGATTACAAAACCGGCGCGGATAATCCGAAAGCAGAAAAAGCGCATAAACTACAATTAGCCATGTATGCCCTGGCGGCAACACGGATAAAGGATAATCTTTTAAACCGCCGTCCCGAAGATATTACCTTATCGCTTCATTTTCTGGAAGGAAATACTAAAAAAACTATGAATTTTAAGCAGGAAGATTTAGACAAATTAGAACAGGAGCTGATTGAAAAAATTACGGAAATTGAAAAAAGTGACTTTAAATGCAGTAAAAATGTTTTGTGTGTTAATTGCGAATATAAAATCCTCTGCAATACCAATTAATCTTTTGCAAAAGCAACTCTTTTTTTAGTATAATACTTTTAGCTTTTATGTATAGAATTTCTGCTTTTATCAGTTATTCCTCAAAAGAAAAAGTTATAGGTGGAAAATTTAAATCATGTCTAGAAAATTTCTGCGGATATGAAGCGTTTATAGCCCACGATGACATACTCGGATCTACAATATGGGAAGATGAAATTATTAAATCTATAAAAAATGCCGACTTCTTTATGCCCCTTATCTCAAAGGAGTTCAAGGAATCTCCCTTCACAGACCAGGAAACCGGAATAGCGGTCTGCCTTAAGAAAAAAATAATACCTATTAAGCTTAGCGAAATAAATCCCTATGGTTTTATTGAGAAATATCAGGCGCTTCAATATAAAAATGACGTAAATAATCTTGCTTTGACAATTGCTCAAATTGGGCTAATTTATGAGCCTAAATCTTCTTATCACCAAAAAGCTCTTAATTCTATTGTCTACGCTTTTTGTGAAAGCATGTCTTTTGAAGTTGCAAATGCAACAATTCAAATTTTGTGTAAATGTAATGATTTATCCCCTAATCAGTTGACACAAATCGTAAAAGCGATAAAAACTAATTCTCAGATTGAAAATGCCTATGGTTTAAATGCGTTAAAAGAATGCCTACGCAAAAACTATAAAATATCTATTGACTAACCATATTGACAAAGTGTAATATAAAATTAATATGAAATCTACGAAGCATAAAGATACAAAAGAACAATATGAGAAAATTGTAAAACTTGTTGAAAAAGCTGAAAAAGCAGCGGAAAAATTTGTTCAGAAAAGCATGAGTATTAGCCCCCAACCTCAAATAAAATACTTCTAGCTAGTCCCTTTATGAAGGTTATGATTACTTATTTTAAGTCGTGGCTCTGTTTAAAATATTCCCTACTAACCAATATTTATAATTATTTATATTGAAATATTTGTATTGCTTAGGGTAAAAATTTTCAGCATAACCGTTCTTTCTTATAAACCATTTTAGTTCATCAAATTGCTCTTTGTCAGCCTCTGATAAATTGTCCTTCACAATATAGCAATGGGGAATACCGGGCATAGTTTTTGCAAATGTCCATTTAGAATTTTCGATAAGTTGTCTTAACTGATTTGAAAGTTGATCAATTGTAAACGTTTTTAAATATTTCTTCGTACAGATATATTCCCTAACTAATTCAGTCACTGTATTTTCATTTATAGCTCTATTTCTATTGATGCAATATTGTGTTTTAAACCAGTCTAATAATTCTTTTTTGCCCCTGCTTGAGTTGCAACTACCACAACAGATAGCTACTGTTGATGAGTCAAAAATAATTGATTTATTCCAATAAAATGGCCCATCTTTATTTAAATGTTCTATTGTCGCCTTATCCTTGGAAACACCTTTCGCATGAGAATATTCTTCCATTGCCTTATGACAATATACGCAAGCTTTATCTCTTGCCCTAATCTTTTTCAATTCATCCTCAGGAATACCATATTTGTTGGACATAGAATTTTTACCTAAATTTCGAAGTTTGGAAAATTAAAAATGCTCTAGGAAGGATGTAAGCCAGATTCTGTTTTAATCCGAATCTATCTCGTTTGCGATCTATATCGCATACGCCACTTTTTAGGTGATGCCTTTCTTTGATGCGCGTCCCGCCAAGCGGGACTCCCGTAAAGATGGTCAAGCGCATCGTTCGAAAGTTGCAGCAGGTGGGATTACCTTAAACCTGCACCGCATGGTGCGGGTCGTTTCACTCATCAACCATAATCTTGCGATCTTAGGTTAACGCTCGTCTCTGTGGTTCTCCCTTTGAGTCAATTCTCGCAGGGTGTTTGTTAAATTTCTTTACAAACCACCAGCTATTTCTAGTCGGGGCTTACGCCCCATCCCCGTCCTTACACCTGTCTGGACTTTCCTCCCGAACAAGTTTTGCTTCGCAAAATTTGCGCGGGTAACGGATCTTCTTCCTAGAGCAGGTGTATTTTAGTACATCTACGACTTAAAAACAAGGTACGTTCAGTTTGCATGAACGTACCAAGGTGCAATCATGCAGCTGATTGTACCAAGTTTTATCTAACTGCCTTTTTAAGCGTCTTGCCCGGAGTAAATCCAGGCGCTTTTCGTGCTGCTATAGTTATTTTCTCCCCGGTCTTTGGATTGCGACCGATCCTCTGAACTCTTTGGCGAACAGAAAAAGTTCCAAATCCTGTAATCACTACTTTCTCTCCCCGTTTCAAAGAATCTCGAATAGAGTTTATAACCGCTTGAACAGCATCTCTGGCTGCTTTGTTAGTTAAATTTGCTTTTTTAGCAACAACTTCTATTAATTCTCTTTTTGTCATTCTTTTTTCACCACCCTTCGCCCTCCGAAGCTTTAAGCGAAGGAGGGTTTCGCTCGTATTTTCAAACTAAACTCACTTTTTTCTATGTTTAGCTTAAAAATACAATGAAAACAACATTATGTCAATATATCAAATTTTTATTGAAAATTAAACTGAGGTTTCCGAAGAGACGGCGCGGAATTCGCGAATTGCTGTAACCTTAACTTCTCCCGGAACTGCCAAGGAATGGCTTACTTCTTCCCTTATTTTATTTGCGGTTATTGTGGTCTGAGCATCATCTAATCTTCCCGGATTTATAATGACCCTTAGTTCGCGGCCTGCTTCAAATGCATATGCATCATCAACGCCTTCATATTTTTTGGCAATTCCTTCCATATCCCTAAGCCTCTTAGTATATCCTTCGATATCTTCAAATCTCGCTCCCGGACGGGCTCCGGAAATTTGATCCGCTATGGAAACTATCACCGATTCCATTGAGGAAAAGGGCTTATCTTCATGATGTTCGGCAACGCAATTAATAATTTTCTCAGGAATGTTAAACTTTTTCAAAAGCTCTACTCCCAATTTAACATGACTTCCTTCCCCCTCAACAACTTTCCCAATATCATGGAAAAGGCAGCCAAGCCTTACGATATTCACATCTGCTCCGATTTCCGATGCAATATGCATTCCGATTTTTGTTTCTTCCAAGGTATGAACGATTAAATTTTGTCCGTATGAAGTCCTGAATTTGAAACGGCCCAAAATAGCCATGAGCTCTACCGGCAGATTGAAGACTCCGGCTGTATGCGCAATTTTTTCGCCCTCCTCAAGCATGACTTTTTCCACTTCCTGCTTGGTCTGATTAACAATTTCCTCTATTCGAAACGGCTGGATTCTGGTATCTTTGAGAAGTTTTTCCAGCGCTCTTTTCGCAATTTCACGTCTCACCGAATCAAAACAGGAAAGCCTGATTATTCCCTCCTCATCCAAATCAACGTCTACTCCTGTTGCTTGCTCAAAAACCCGGATATTGCGTCCTTCCTTACCGATAATCCTTCCTTTTATTTCTTCATCCTCTATCTTAACTGTTGAAACAGTATATTCTGCGATAAAATCCAATGCCCCATGCTTCATGCTGTCCAATAAAATTTCCTGAGATTTTTTGGCAGCCGTTCTCTTAGCATCCTCTTCTTTTTCTTTAATAATCCTGGCAATTATTTGGGTTTCTTTTGCTTCTGTTTCACGGATTAATTCTGTTTTTGCTTCCTCAGCAGTTAAGCCTGAAACTTTTTGAAGTTTTTCGGAATATTCTTCTTTTTTCTTAGAAAGTTCTTCCTTCTCTCTCTCAATTCGCTGTCTTTCTGAATCAAGTTTTTCCTCTCTTTCAAGAAGTTTCTTTTCAAGGCCAATGATATCTTGATTTTGTGAATTCATAACAATCCGCAGACGCAAAAGAAAAATCTACCCAAAAAAGGAGATTTATATCCCAAAAGAGGAAATAAGAATACTTTTCTTCATAGATATTTCCTTTGTCTACGTAAAATGATTATACTCCTTTGTCTAATACCGCGTCAATACTTTTTTTGATCGTATCCCAATCAAATCCTTTTGAAGCCAGATATCTACCAAGCTTTTCGTAGATTTCCTGCTTTTTTAAATTTTTAAGCCTTTCAATTCTTTTCTCCACCAATTTCTTCGCTTGCTCTAAATCTCTATCTGGATTTATTGTTTTCAAATCATTGATCAGCTTTTCAATAAAATCCGGATCAATCCCTTTTTGCTTTAATTCCATTTGGATCAAGCGCGAACTGCGTGGCTTAAACCTTAATCTATTTTCCAAAAACATTCTCGCAAACTCTTCATCATTAACAAACTTCTTTTCTTTAAGTTTTACAATAATTTTATCTATAATCGCCGTTGAATCCTTAACTTTTAATTTTTCACTTTGAACTTTTAACTTGTCCCGGACTTCTTTCTCCGACCGAGGTCGATATGACAAAAACCGAAGTGCAAAATTATAAAACTTCTCAAAATCTCCCATTTGTGGATTTATTTCTCTTCTATTCCGACTTCAACAGGGGTGGCGCCGGCTTTGTTTCTTTTCAAAATCTCATCCACGATTTTTTTGGAAATATCGGGTTTTTCTTTGAGAAATATTTTTGTTGCTTCTTTTCCCTGTCCCAGCATTAAATCTCCAAATCTATAAAACGCTCCGGATTTTTGAATAACATCCATTTCAACTCCTACATCCACAATTC
>Ga0209541_10009711_pt1 | contig 15532 bp, 19 predicted proteins | sample RifCSPlowO2_01_FD_184027 | JGI IMG/M metagenome (GOLD analysis project Ga0209541, IMG submission 184027) | Groundwater microbial communities from Rifle, Colorado - Rifle CSP2_plank lowO2_0.1 (SPAdes) (version 2) | ecosystem: Environmental > Aquatic > Deep subsurface > Groundwater | place...
TTTCGAATTTGGATACAAACATTTTTGCCATCTGTTATAACTTCTGTCTTATACTTTCTTGTTTTCGGCACAATTCTTGGTTCGCAGATCGGCGACATGCAGGGCGTAAGGTATATGCTTTTTGTCGTTCCCGGTTTGGTTATGTTAGCCATCGTTACCACATCCTACGCTAATACCTCATTCACTTTTTTCAGTTCTAAATTTTTTGGTCGTAGTATAGACGAACTTTTGGTGTCACCTATGTCCCCATGGGTAATGCTTGCTGGATTTATTGGCGGAGGACTTGTGCGTGGCGTTATTGTTGGAGCCTTGGTTCTAATCGTATCCCTCTTTTTTACCGGACTTCATCTCGCCATATATAATGTTTTAGTAATTTTTCTGTTTGCAGTTCTAACCGCACTTGTATTTGCACTTGCTGGGTTAGTTAATGGTATTTATGCTAAATCTATTGATGGTATCAATCTTGTACCAACTTTTGTGTTGACACCACTTATTTATCTCGGTGGTATTTTTTATTCAGTTCAAACACTGCCCGAGTGGTGGCAAACACTTACCTACTCCAACCCGCTTTTTTATCTCATTAACGGTTTTCGGTATGGCTTTCTTGGGATATCCGATGTCCCCGTTTTCTTGTCTATTTCAGTACTTCTCTCACTTACAGCAGTACTCATAGGAATTAATTTATATCTTTTAAAAACAGGACTGGGGTTAAAACAATAAAAGACCACTCTATCTTATGTGGAATGTGGGCATTGTCGTGTATTTTGGATTGTGTAGTGTGGTATGAATATTGTTTCCGCGGATTTCGTACATGGGCATTGCCGTATGTCCCTCGGGATTATGAATTGTCGTGTAAATTTTTTTACCGCGTATTTCATACCAAGGAAGCAGTTTTGAATTTTTGTCGGGGTGGTCATTTGTAGCGTAGATTTCTTTGCCACGAACTTCAAATTGCGGAAGTAGTGTGTCTGTCGCAGAACCGTAATTTGTATTGTAAAGTTTCATGTCTTTAATTTTATCACAGGGGAATAAAAGGAAAAATGTTTATAAAAACAGTAACTTTTTATGGAGAAAGAGGAGTTATATAGTATACATATGACCAAAAATCCATTTTTAAATGCAATATCAGCCACAGTTTATATATCCCTAGTTGCGACCCTGATGTATTACGGACCGGAACATATCGGTCCGGCCGATAGCGTTATTATTCCGATTGCTATGCTATCCCTCCTTGTTTTTTCTGTAGCCGTTATGGGTTTTATATTTTTCTATCAACCGATGCAGATTTATTTTGATGGAGACAAAAAAGGTGGGGTGAAATTTTTCTTGAAAACACTTTTAACTTTTGGCGCAGTAACATTTGTGATATTTGTTTTTATGTGGGTTTGTTTTAGGATTGGTTTGAGTAATTCATATAAAAACGCGACATATAAAATTGATGGAGTAAAAGTGGAGTTGGTAAATGGAGTTTCAGAAAAAGAAGTCACTCCCGGTTCGGCGGCAAAAATTACTACTAAATATTTTGGGAATGAAGCCAAGGGAGATTTGAACGGAGATGGCACGGAAGATACTGCTTTTCTTTTGACGCAGGACGGTAGTGGTAGTGGAACTTTTTACTATGTTGTCGTAGCGCTAAAAATGAAGGGCGGATACAGAGGAACCAATGCGATTTTACTCGGCGACAGAATCGCCCCACAAACTACGGAGATTAATGGTGTGGAGATTGTCGTTAATTATGCCGAGAGGAGTGTCGGGGAACCGATGACGGCGCGCCCATCGGTTGGTGTTTCAAAATACTTGATAATTTCAGAGGATAGATTAATTGTTACGAAATAAAAAAATCGCCAGCATTTTACTGCTAGCGATATTCGTATTTTGCCCATTCCGCTTCGAACTTTTTGCAAAGGCCGAAGGTTTTGCGGTCAGTTGCCGTCGGAACGACTACGTTCTTGTAATAATAGATGAACTCCGAAATAAATCCCTTTACTTTTTGAGGCCAGTCGGTACGACCGACCAGATAACTGCCGATCATCCCGTGGAGCCGTCTCCTTTTCTTTTGCGAAAAAACAAGGATTGCCGTTCCTTTGCCCGGGTCGTTTCGGAGCCCCATCTTCGTGACAAAAACCGTTCCCATTTCACGGGAGAGGACTTTTGACTTGCGGTGGTTGACGTGGAAACCCGCGCGAGTGATGCATCTCCTTATATCCTCGCGGATTTCACCGACGATTGGCTTGTTTCTTGAAAAAACAAAGTCGTCGGCATACCGGGTAAAGGCTATGTCGTACTTATCGCACAGTTTCCGCAGACTTGCGTCCACGTACGCCTCGCAGTAGAGGTTGAAAAGGTACGGCGACAATGGACCGCCCACAGCCAAACCCCTACCGCGGATACCCCCGCAGTACGACTCAAGAAAGGCGTGCACCGAGGGATATAACGAATCGCCGGTGAGTTCATGCTGGAACAAATAGTTCTGACCGAGCATGGACAAAGAAAAATCAAACTTGTACTCATCGTACTTTCTGATGTAGACGATGAGCACAGTCAATCTTTCAAGGTCAACACTCGGATAGGCATTCCATATGTCGGCGATGTAAAAGAATTTTCCTCCCGCGTGTTTTTCTGCGTTCTTGAGCGGGTTTGAGTCCTTTACGAATGCCGTGGACGAAGGGAGTCTGCGCAGGGGATAATTTTCATTGTCTCCCATGGCAATTATTCCTTCACGGATGTAATGCCCGAACACCTCGTGGAGTCTTCGCGTCGGCTTGTTGGGGTTGCCAATCAGCCGGGGTTTCTTCCCGGCCTCCTCTTTCCAGTAGAAATGTATATCCGGACGCCCGCCGACCATGTTTACAAAATCAAGCGGGTTTTTCGTATCAACTGTTGCAAGCGGCACCAGAAGGGCCGCGTTGGTTTTTCGTCCCATGCGGTCCCCCCAAAGTAATGTGATTAAAAGGAACTTGCCCAGAGCTGCCAGGAAGAGATCATTTGCTAGGTCTTGGACAACGCGGCTTCTTCGCACTGCAGACAGGCCGTCCGCTCCCGTTTCCGGAGAGAACCGTAGTCGGAACCACGGCGTCCGAGAACTGCGGAGCGCGAAATCCGCGCTATAAGGGTGAATTAACACCCTATCTGTCACCATCCCGCGATTTCTCGTGGGCTTACTATGACAGAACTTTTTACTACGCTTTTTTACTGCAACTACTTTTTACTTCGGATCGCAGCAAATGATGGAGCCTCTTCCTGGCTACCTTGATCCACTACGAACATACCAAATTTTTAGATAACAGCAAGTTTGTCGCGGAAGCTTTTGCCGACCACGATTCCAACAACAGAGCCGATGATTGCGCCAGCTGTAAAATCCGAAAACCAGTGAATACTAACCGAAACGCCTAGTCCGACATAGAAAGCGTATATAAGCGCCAAATATTTGAAACTTTTATTCCTTGAATACAAAATTATTAAAGTGACGGCCATGGCAAAGGCAATTGTTGTATGAGAAGACGGCCAGCCCCAGAATATTCCCTCCCGCATGAATCCAAAATTAAAAATTCTGCTGATGTCTACGCTTGTATCAAAAGAATATGGGTGGAATCTGCCGGTGAATGCTTTATAAGTCGAAGAAATGAGCCAGCCGATTAAAGCTGCTTGGCCGAGAGCCCAGCCAGTATTTATTGTTCTTATATTTTTGTGCATTTTCCCTATAAAAATGATGCAGATTGGCAAGACAATCGGAACAAGTCCGCCGATGACGACTGCGGGGAATAAAATATTGTCCAAAGCGTTTCCTCTTACCGAAATAAAATAAAACCAATCAAATCCCGAGACGACAATAAGCCAAGTGGTGATAACGGCGGCGAAATGCCAAAGTAAATTTTGAGGGGAAAAACATTCGGCAATATTGTGTTTGAGACGATAGAACAGATTTAACATTAAACTAAATAATAACACGGTCTCATCTAGCGCGGGGCTTTTTATTTTAGCCCATAACAAAAATGCCGAATTTGAGCTAAAAAGTCAAAGCTCGGGGTTTTCGTTAAGAAAGCCTAGTTTTTAAGCATATTTCCGCTTCTTGCACCAACTCTAGGTTTATGTATAATACTGGTATTAACATCACTGCCCCTACTCGCAAGAGTAAGGGCAGTTTTGCGTCTAGCCATGTTACAATTTTCCATAATTATGGAAATCGAAAAAGAAAGAAGAGTAGCCTTATTTGTTGACGGCGGTAATTTCTATAAAAGAATACGCCAAGACGGGGTAGTTCCTAAGGGAACTAAATTTGATTACGTTAAATTCGCTGATTTTTTGGCACGAGGGAGAAAGATTTCATCAAAATCATATTATATTGGCATTGTTAGAAATCATGATAACAGTAAAAAAAGCCAGAAAATGGTTGTAAGTCAACAAAAATTTTTGAGTGGCTTAGAAAATAATGGATACCAAGTAAAAAAAGGAAGAATTGTTTATGACAACGAGATTAGGGAGAAAGGCGTAGATGTCCAAATTGCTATAGATTTAGTTATTGGTGCAGTTGAAAATAGTTACGACACAGCGATTATTGTAAGTTCTGATACAGATTTAATTCCAGCTATTAAATATGTAAGAGCAAAAGGCAAAAATGTTGAATATGTTGGATTTTCCCACGCCCCATCTTTAGGGATGATAAAAGAATCAGATAATAGTATTTTATTCCTAAAAGAACAATTAGACAGCTTTAAGTCATAAACCCACAACAAAAAAGAGGCAACCGCCTTAATTTGCGACCGAGCGAAGAGCGAGGAAGTACTGAACGCAGTAGCGCGAATGTGAAGCTCTCGGATTTCCGTTTAAGAAAGTGTAAGTTTTATTTATCTAGATTTTCAATATTTTCACCAATCCTAATGTGGTGTGTATAAATATTTTCTATTTGTATTAAATACATATTGGCGCGTTTTAGTTTTTTTTCTAAATCTTTATCAATATATATTTTTATTTTCCTACCCTGGTATTCACCGTCACATATTTCTGCAGATATTTCGTGTTCTTTACCAACAGGTTCTTTAAGATATGGTCTTATTAAAATTTTTTCACCAACATTTAAATTATTGTAATTAACATCTGGATTATTAAATATTCTTTTATTAAGTTTTTGAATTTTTGTTCTTACTACTCTTTTTGATGGGATAGCAGTTTTTCCAAGGCGGGATAATTTATCTGCTACTCTGTTCTTTTTCTCTCTAATGTAATTAATCCTAACACCTCCTCTTATTGTTTTAGATAATTTAGTTTTCAATTTATCTATCTTGTCGAGTAAATCCTCATTTTTAATTGGTTTGCCCTCATGATTTTTCCAGCCCCTAGATCTGTATTCACGAATTTTATAGGGATTTGTTAATTCTGTGTCTGAAAGTTTAAATCTATCTGTAGTTATTATTACTGTCTTTACCTCCTTTAATTTACCTGAGTTCAATTCATAATATTTTTGAAATTTTTCTATCCCTGTTATTATTCCTATCATTTCTAGTCTTTCTATGTTTTGATTATTATGGTTTTCATATCCCTCTACTAGTTTTATGTCAAGATTACTAGGAAATTCAATCCAATATCCAATACCCCCAGTATTCTGGGAATCATAGTCCATTGCTGCATCAGAATGTATGTATACTGCTCTTGGGTCCATTTGCTAATACTATAGCAATGAGTTAATTTGACACCTTTTTCTTTGGTGGTAGGCTTTCTTAAATAATTAAGAATGAAAAAACTATTTTAAATTTATGCTTTTACCACAAAGTGTAGAGAGAATAATCGCATTTGGGGGAGGTGTTTCAATAGATGCATCACATTATTTACCTATGAGCCTAGAAAGGTTTGCTTCTTTCGCCGCTACTTCTGGGGCAACTATAATAATTCGTAATTCTCAGAAGCTCCTACCTATGTCTATGGAAAGAATTGCAGCTTTTGGTAAGGGTAGGGTTATATTTGAATTTAGTTAATAATTTCCGCAATTTTAAAAAATGAAAAAAGTTAAAAAAGATTTTTGGGAAAAAATATTTATATATCCATCATTTAATATAAGATTTGGAACTGTACTTATTCTGGTATCTTTCTTCTTTTTTAGCGTTACTCATTTTATTTTGTATAAATTACATTTAGTTAATGAACTTTCTGATAAAATTTCATTTCTTAATTTAGTTGTTCAGATTGCTACCCTTGTATTGGGAACATTCGCCACCTACTATGCCCTTAGACAATTAGTAGAAACTAGGTTTAATAGTTTGGAAGAAGCTGGAATGCAAGAGCTCAAGCGCAGACATTATTCTAGGGCTTTTGAAAAATGGAGGGAGGCTTTTTATATTCGTCCAGAACCATCAGTATTTAACAATCTTTGTGAGGCACTTTTGCTAATTGGGGATTATGACACATTTGATCAATATATAAAAATATCTGGACTCAGGGGGTTTTTAAAAAAAGAAATTTTTCAAGAGGTTTCTGATAGAATAATTCTTTTGTATTTAAAGTCTATAAGAAATCTTTTAGTTAAAAATCAGGGAGAATCAGAAAAATATCTATCGGAACTAATTACTCTAACGTCTAAAAGTGACGCATTGCTGGGGTTTCAGTGGGATTTTATTGATTTGCAAACATCAAATTCTTATCAAAATTTAACTGGGGAATGTAAAAACATAGCAGATAATTTAATATCTTATCTTCAAAAAAATATTTCTCCAACAAGAAAAGCTGATTTTGAGGCCAGAAATTTTGCCACTCAAGTAGTTTAAACCCGATTTGACACCCCCCTATCCCTCATATATACTCTCCCTAGCTCGTAAAGAGCTTTTTTGTTTAATCCGTCCGTCTCCTTTTCCGCTCTAAGAGCTGAAAAGAATCCGGACGCGATATTACAAAGAGGCTTTGGGGCATATCATTATTTGTGGCAAAGACATCAACAAAAGCGAGGGCTTTAAAAAAGCCGAAATTCTCATCCCGCATAGTCAGGCGCTGTTTTAAGTGTGGAAGAAAGCGCGGATATATGCGAGATTTTGACCTTTGCCGAATTTGTTTCCGCGAGCTAGCCAACGAAGGAATGATTCCGGGTATTAAGAAGTCGTCTTGGTAGCTGAATAAATAGCTAAATAACTTAAAAACTAAAAGAATGGATCCAATCTCTGACATGATAATACAACTCAAGAACGGAAGCGTCGTAAGACGAGAATCTATTTCTGTGCCGTATTCAAATTTAAAGAATGCTGTCGCCCTCGCCCTTCTCAAAACCGGTTATGTATCTTCAGTTGTGAGGCGCGCCCGAAAAGTTGGCTCTGCTCTTGAAATTACGCTTCGCTATGATGATGGTCAGTCAAAAATCAAAGATGTACTTCGTATTTCAAAACCTTCCAAACGCGTGTATATGGGAGTAAAAGACCTCCGTAGCGTAAAAAGCGGACACGGAGCGCTCATTTTATCAACGCCTAAAGGAATTTTGACTGAAAAGGAAGCCAAGAGGGAACTAGTCGGTGGAGAAGCGCTGTTTAAGATATGGTAACCCCAGTCCCACTTTTGCAACAATAAATATAGTTTTATGAAAATAATAAATTTAAAAACAACCAACATGGCAACACGCTTCGCCCAACTAGGGATGGCCTATTCGGCCACGCGTGTTGCCTATTTAATAACCGCAAAAGTAGGACGGGGTGGCGATTTTTATAATCGGCAGCGAATGAGAAGTAAAATAAAAAATTTTACTTCGAACGAGCGAACTGAATATATGTACTCATATAATCGCTTCGCTAATTAAAAATCAGCCATGTCACGAATAGGAAAACAAATAATTCAAATACCACCGAAGACAGAAGTCAAAAAAGACGGCTTCTATATTTCTGTTAAGGGACCAAAAGGCGAAATCAAGCGTTATTTTCGTGATGAAATTGAAATTATCATTGGCGAAAAAGAAATTACACTTAGCCCAAAGAGAAATGATATTGCAACACGGGCCATGTGGGGAACATACGCATCTCACCTGAAAAATATGATTGAAGGAACACATACTCCCTACGAAAAGAAACTTATATTGGAAGGCGTTGGATTCAAATCCGATGTGCAGGGCGCGAAAATGAATTTGGCACTCGGTTTTTCTCATCCTGTGTCTGTGCCAATCCCAACGGGGCTTACTGTAAAGGCGGAGAAAAATAATATTACGATAACTGGTGTTGATAAAGACATGGTCGGACAATTTGCAAGTACACTTCGCTCGTTGAAAAAGCCGGAACCGTATAAAGGTAAAGGTTTCAGATATGTAGGTGAAGTTATTCGCAGAAAACAGGGGAAGAAAGCCGCATAATTCACCCGCTTCACCCACCAACATTTCCTAGGGAAACGTAGGTGGGCAAGAAATTTTTTACATGTATATTAAAATCAATAAAAAATGTATTTGGTTGGAAGGGGTATTCGGTGTAAACTTCATTATTAAAAAAATTTAGGAGGGTAAATGAAACACTCAAATAAAAAAACGAATATGAGAAAGAGGCGCCAAGCGCGCGTGCGCTCGCGTGTTTTCGGCACGGCCCAAACCCCGCGCCTTGCCGTTTTCAGGTCAAACAAGTTTATTTATGCCCAGCTTATAAATGACGACTTGGGAGTGACGCTTGCCTCGTCGACTGACGCAGGGCTTAAAGGGAAAACAAAAGTTTTGCGCGCCAAAGAGGCGGGGAAAATTCTTGCCAAGTCGGCAGTGGAGAAAAAAATTACCAAAACTGTGTTTGATCGCGGAGGATTTAAGTACGCGGGGCGGGTGAAAGCGCTTGCCGAAGGAGCGCGCGAGGGAGGATTAAAATTTTAATGTTTTGTCCACGATTGGGGACTTAAGAAATTGAGTTTCCAATCGTGGGTACAAAACATTACCCCGCCCTAATTTTGCAAAAATATACTAACAACATGTGGTATTATCAACTTTCATCAAACTTTATTTCGGCGACCTGCGGACGAATAGCCCGGTCCTATTCGGACCAAGGTCGCCAGAATGGTGTAACGGCAAAATTAGGGCGGGGTGATGATTTTCAAAAACTCACTTCGTTTGCTTAAGAAAATCAATCAATTATGGACGACGAAAAAGAAATTAAAAAAGAAGGACTGATTTCCGATATTAAAGCGGTGGTGTCTGAAGTCGTGACTGAAGTAGCTGAAGAAGTAGTTTCTGCGGTAGAGGCCGCAGTAGAGGCAGTTACCCCAGCGCTTTTACCTAGAGAAAAAGGAGAACGCGGTATTTTTAAAAAAGGAGGCAAACGCTCACCCAGAGGAGGACGTCGTCCGCAGTATGATCGGGTAAAGCCGGAGTTTGACCAAAAACTAATTGATATTAGGCGCGTGGCTCGCGTGGTTGCCGGTGGACGTCGTTTTAGTTTTAGTGTTTCTATGGTTATCGGTGATAGAAAAGGTTCTGTCGGTGTGGGAATCGGCAAGGCCGGGGACACATCTCTTGCTATTGATAAGGCGATGAAAAATAGTAAGAAAAATTTGATAAAAATTCGTCTCAACAAAAAGTTTTCCATTCCGTATGATGTTTCTGCCAAATACTCATCGGCAAAAGTTTTTATTTTTCCCAACCACGGTAAAGGTTTAGTGGCAGGGAGTTCGGTTAGAAATGTTTTGGATTTGGCTGGAGTGCGCGATGTTTCGGCAAAAATATTTTCCGGCAGTAAAAACAAATTAAATAATGCCCGCGCGGCCATAAAAGCCCTTATGGATGTTTCTGACAAGAGGCCAATCCGATAACCCCAGTCCCACTTTTGCAACAATAAATATAGTTTTATGAAAATAATAAATTTAAAAACAACCAACATAGCAACACGCTTCGCCCAACTAGGGATGGCCTATTCAGCCACGCGTGTTGCCTATTTAATAACCGCAAAAGTAGGACGGGGTGGCGATTTTTATAATCGGCAGCGAATGAGAAGTAAAATAAAAAATTTTACTTCGAACGAGCGAACTGAATATATGTACTCATATAATCGCTTCGCTAATTAAAAATCAGCCATGCAAATCAAACGAATACATCCAAATAAGGTTAAAAAATATATCGGACGCGGAGGAAAGCGCGGTAAAACTTCCGGCCGTGGCATGAAAGGGCAGAAAGCGCGAGCTGGAAACAAGATTAGACCGGCAATTCGCGACATTATAAAAAAACTGCCTCGCCGGCGCGGTGTAACTATCAACAAGAGAGGAAGCATGTTTACCACCGCGCGGGTAGAGCCAGTAGCTGTGACATTGGGCGCGCTAGAAAAAGCCTTTTCAGCAGGAGATAAAGTAACTCGCGAGACTATGCTAGAAAAAAGAATTATTAAAAGGCGATACGGAAGAATTCCTAAAGTAAAAATTTTAAGCATGGGTGAAATCACCAAAAAATTGGAATTAATCGGCGTTACGGCAACAGCAGAGGCAAAAAAGCTGATAGAGAAAGCGGGTGGTACTATAAACTAAAGAAGATGGGAGACCTATTAAACAAAATAAAATTTGTATTTACCGACGAAAGTTTGCGTCGAAGGATTATATTCGTGCTTGGCGCCCTTGTGGTGTTTCGGGCGCTTGCTACAATTCCGATTCCGGGGATTGATGCTCTCCGACTTGAACAGTTTCTGACCAACAACCAATTTTTTGGTCTTTTGAATATTTTTTCAGGCGGCGGGCTCTCTAACCTCTCCATTGTAATGCTTGGCGTTGGTCCGTACATAACTTCTTCAATCATAATGCAGGTTTTAACCATTATGATTCCTACTCTTAAAAAGCTTTATCACGAGGAGGGGGAGCTTGGCCGAAGAAAATTCACCCAGTATTCAAGGATTCTCACAATTCCGCTGGCAATACTTCAGGGGATTGCCCTTTTGGTACTTCTTGAAAGACAGGGTGTAATTGAAAATCTTGATTTTTTTAGTCGAACGCTTAACATACTAATTGTTACGAGCGGTAGCATTCTTTTAATGTGGATTGGGGAGCTAGTTTCAGAATTCGGCATTGGAAACGGCGTTTCTATTATTATTTTCGCTGGCATCGTGGCGGTGATTCCATCGCAGGTTGCGCAGCTTATTTTCACTTTTGATATTTCACAGCTTCCTCTGTACCTCGCGTTTCTGGGAGCGGCGCTTCTTATTGTGGCTGGCGTAGTGTTCATTACCGAAGCCGAGCGACCACTTCCCGTGACATACGCCAAGCGCGTGCGTGGCATGAAAGTTTATGGCGGAGTCGCCACATACTTACCACTTCGCTTAAATCAAGCCGGTGTTATTCCGATTATTTTCGCGCTCTCAATTCTTCTTTTCCCGCAGATGATAGGAACATTCCTTTCAACGATGAGCAGTACCATTCTTGCCAAGATTGGCGCGCTTTTGATTAGCATAGTAAGTAATGGTTGGGTTTATTCAATTTCTTACTTTATCCTCGTGGTACTTTTCACATATTTTTATACAGCAGTAACATTTGACCCAAATTCAATCGCAGAAAATCTACAAAAAAACGGGGCCTTCATTCCCGGGGTTCGCCCCGGCAATTCTACTTCAGAATATATAGCGCGAGTGTTGAATCGCATCACTCTTTTTGGCGCGCTATTTCTCGGATCAATTGCCGTGCTTCCTCTAATAATGCAAAGTATTACCGGAATAACAACTCTTGCCATTGGCGGAACCGCCCTTCTCATTGTCGTTTCCGTGGTGCTTGATCTCATTAAAAAAATTGACGCGCAAGTTTCGATGAGGGAATATTGAGTAAAATAAGGAGTCTTTTCGACAACTATATTTTACTACAACCCTATTAAATAACTTTAAGCTAGGGATATTTTATTACACTTACTTTCTATTTGTGTTGATTTTCTATAAACTATTAACTAAAGACTATTAACTTATTTTCATGTCTCCACAAACATTTATTTTTATCGGTCGTTCTGGTTGCGGGAAAGGAACGCAAGCCAGACTTTTAGAAAATTATCTAAAGGAGAATGTTCTTTATCTTGAAACAGGCACGAAATTCAGGGACTTTATCAAAGGGGAAAGTATTTCTAGCAGATTATCGCGCAAGATATATGAAAACGCCGACCTCCAGCCTTCTTTTCTAGCCATTTACTTTTGGGTAAAGTTTTTGGTAGAAAACATGAAAGGAGGGGAGCATCTTATTATTGACGGCACACCGAGGTATCTGGAAGAAGCCCAAGCGCTTACAACCGCGATGAAATTTTACGAGCGGACAGATCCGGTAGTGCTTTATTTAAATGTTCCCAAAAAATTTTCCGAAACGCACTTGCGAAATCGCGGAAGGGTGGATGATTTAAAAGAAGAAGATATACAAAAAAGATTAAAATGGTTTGATAAAAGTGTGATTCCGGCAATTTTATATTTAAAAAAAGAAAAAATTTTCAGATTTTTAGAAATAAACGGAGAGCAGTCAATAGAAGCGGTGCACAAGGAAATTTTAGACAGGGCATTCAATGGTAACTATTAAATCAAAACAAGAACTCGTGATACTTCGCGAGGGCGGGAAGCGTTTGGCTAACGTTTTGCGTGAAGTAGGCCGTGCCGTTCGCCCGGGAATTACCACGCTTGCGCTGGATAAACTTGCAGAAAAACTTATTCGCGACTCCGGTGATGAGCCGGCATTTCTACGCTATCAACCTTGGGGAGCACAGTATCCATATCCGTCTTCGCTTTGTGTTTCCGTAAATAATGAAGTTGTGCACGGAATTCCGGATACCACTATTTTAAAAGAAGGCGATATCGTTTCGCTTGATTTGGGGGTGAAACACCAGGGGCTCATTACCGACGCGGCTATTACAGTGCCGGTGGGCAAGATTGACGCCAATTCACAAAAACTAATTGATACAACCAAAGAAGCGCTCAATGTTGGAGTAAGGGCCGTGCGTGCCGGAGGATTTGTGGGCGATATCGGAAAAGCAATTGAAAAATATGTAGTGCCTCACAAACTTGGCATCGTTAAAGTGTTGGGTGGGCATGGCGTGGGCTACGAAGTGCACGAAGAGCCATATATTCCTAATTTTAAAACCAAAGGAAATGGTCCAAAGTTTAAAATTGGAATGGTTATTGCCATTGAACCGATGCTAAATGCCGGCGGGAACGATGTGTATTTGGACAAAGATGGTTATACATTCAAGACGGCTGACGGCAAAAAAAGCGCCCACTTTGAACATACTGTTATTGTGACCGAAAAAGGCGCCGAGATAGTAACGCTATAATTTGGTGTGGCTATAAGCGCGGAGAAACAAGATAAATATGCGCCGGGATATCGGGGATATCCCCTTAATATTATATGCTTGATACTATATACTTATACATATGCCCCCAGAGCAAACAGAACAAAACAACCACAACAATATTATGGTGGCCAGGGGTCTTTTGTTGGCGGTTGCCGTAATCGCTCTGGTTTTATTAATTTTCTGGTATTTTAAAATCCCAATTCCTCTTATCAACCAAATTTATAACAATAATATTCCCGCAAAACTTTCTGACGAGGATAAATATAAGATTTTGGATTCTCTCGGCGCTAATTCCACAAATATCCTAACCAAACAAGAGAAACTAAATATTATGAATTCTCTTGACAAGAAAAGCACAACAGAACCCCTTTCTGAAAATAATAAGTTAAAATTATTAGAGGAGCTTAGTAAGGAATAAAAATTTATAATAGTAAAACAATAAAAAAATCATGAATAATTTTAAAAACGACTTATTGCAATCCGTAAAAACCCTCGCTCTGGCTCTTGTTCTTTCGGTTGGCGTCTCTTATGTTTACGCCTGGGTGGGACCGACAGCCACGCCACCGGGCGCAAACGCTACCCCGCCCATAAATGCCAGCACCATAAACCAGGTTAAAAGCGGGGGGTTGGGTGTGAGCGCTTTAATCTCCGATACTTTATGTCTTGGGGTAGACTGCATTCCGATATGGCCGTTTGTGAATATTCCAGTGACTATGGTTTTAAAAACTTCCGGTACATGGGTTGTTCCAGCGGATATTACTAGTGTTACGGTCACAGTTGTCGGTGGCGGTGGAGGAGGAGGGGGTAACAGCAAGACCTCGCAAACCGGAACAGTAACAACCGGAGGAACAGGGTTGGCTGGTAGCAGTAATCAAGCAACAATTGCTGTTACGCCCGGGCAAGTTATACCTTATGTGATTGGTTTAGGCGGTGGCTCCGGTGGCCCCTGGGATAAGGTATTAAATTGTGGCAATGGTAATGGTAGTTCTACTAAGCTTGATAATTTTTATTTTAATGATTCCGGTCCGGGTGGCAGTGGGCGCGGTGGTCTGGGCGGGGATGGAAATACTTCCGGTTCGTATGGGGCCAAAGGAGTCAAGTGTTTAAAGGATTATTCTCCGTACCAAGCGTGGGGCGGTGGCGGAGGCGGGGCATCTTCCTTCGGTTCTGTTGTCGGGGGCGGAGGCGCTGGTGGCGCGGGGGGAAGAGGAGATAACATAGCCATTATCCAAAACGGAGGCGCAGGTGGCGCGGGTGGCGGGACAGCAAATACCGGCGGTCCAAGTGGATGTGGGGCTGGCGGTGGAGCTGTGGTAAACGGACCCGTAGTAAACGGAACCAGGGGGTGCGTAATAGTCAATTATACCGGCAGTTCTTTGGTCACCAATATTATTGCCGGACCTGGGATTTCATTAAGCGGTCCAAACGGGAATGTGACAATAAGCACTTTGCAAGACATCACCATGAATTGCTATATTGCCACTGACGAGACGACAAATTGCAGGACATGCCTGGGCGAGACTTGTTCAAATTATGTAGTAACCGCCGGAGCTCCATACAATGCTCCCGTCGTTCCCTATGTCGACCAGTCCTCCCCATAAAAGATTACATTTGCTATATTATTAACCGTGCCAATAAAAAAAGTACCTGACACCTTTTCATTTTCTAGGTGATTTGATGCGGTTGATTAACTAATTACCAACAAAAGGATATACTTCCAATATGCCCCCAGAACAAAATAATGATAACAAAAGCGCCACGGCCAGACATATTCTATTTGCGGTTGTGGCCATTGCGATTGTTTCTTTAGCCGTTTGGTATTTTAAGCCCCAAATTCCTTTTGTCAGTCAGGCGCTGGCAGAGACTGAAAATCTTTCTGAAGAGGATAAATACAAAATTTTAGACGACCTCACCAAGGAAAGCACAACGGCAACAACCAAAGAGGATAAGTTAAAAGCACTCAATATAATTGAAGAGTTTGAAAAACAAAGAAGTTTGAACACTCTACCCGAGGGAAATACGATTGGCAATACGATTGGTAATACGATTAGAAATGCGATTGGTAATACGATTAATAATTCGGTAATTTTCTCCCCCCTGAATTCCGTAATAAACACACTACCCTCGGTCAACGCTATTAGTTCGCTAATTCTTTTCCCCCTGAATTTTGCAATAGACACCGTGTCATCCGTAGGGGATACGATTAGAAATACGATTGATTCTATAATTTTTTCTCCAGAGCCATCTGGCGGTGGTGATGCTTCCCCTGGTCCCGGGGCCCCCGGCGATACTGGCGCTCCCGCTCCCGGG
>Ga0209541_10009712_pt1 | contig 15528 bp, 11 predicted proteins | sample RifCSPlowO2_01_FD_184027 | JGI IMG/M metagenome (GOLD analysis project Ga0209541, IMG submission 184027) | Groundwater microbial communities from Rifle, Colorado - Rifle CSP2_plank lowO2_0.1 (SPAdes) (version 2) | ecosystem: Environmental > Aquatic > Deep subsurface > Groundwater | place...
CCCCCATGTTTGGAAGTTGAACTTCCAAACATGGGGGTTGTGATTTTAAATTTTCGGTATTGGTTTCTATCGGGCACAATGATCGTCCCTCCAGAGGCGGGTCCGCCTTTGGCGGAAAAAACAGCCATCGCTCCAACGGCATGTTCGCCTTGTATATTAGCAATATCGTAGGCTTCTATCCGATGCAGAGGCCTACCTGTGTCTAAAAGTTGCTGTAGCTGTTTGACCATATCTCTAGGTTTTTTGTCTGCATCGGAATTTTCAATTTTCATCCGCCGGTTGGCGGACCAATTTCCAATAATTTGAGCATTTTGGAAAACCCTTTTGATTTTTTCTATTTTTTTCTGTAGCTCCATAGCCTTCTCAAACTCTTCTTTATTCGAAAGAGATCTCATCTCTTTTTCGAAAGATTTAATTAGTGGCTCCTTCTTCCCACTTAGTATATTTCTTATCGCCTTTATACCCTTTAAATATGTTTTATGCTCATTGTTTTTATGTTCATTGCTCTTTAGACAACAAAATCCGAGACACTTTCCTATGTGATAGTTAAGACAGTAATTATTATGGGTTTGTTTACAGGTGCAATAGGGGAATATTTGGCGTAATAGTTGGAGAGTGGTTTTTAATGCCCCGGCATCGGTAAATGGCCCAATCCATTCGGCACTGGCCGAATGGAAATCCGAAGCACGAAATCTTAAATTCAAATTTTGGGATTTAAAATTTTTGATTTGTGATTTGTTTCGAATTTCGATATTCGGATTTCGAATTTTATTTGAATGCGGTTGATGTGTAAGAAATATTTTAGGAAAAGTCTCATTTGTAAATCCGACATAGGAATAGTTTTTATCATCTCTCAGCATAATATTGAAGGGAGGTTGGGATATTTTTATGTATTGCGACTCTAGGATCAGGGCTTCAATGTCGGAATCTGTTTCTATAAATTCAATCTTTGTAGACTCTAAGATCATTTTTTTAAGCCTCGAGTCAGATGTATTTAGATAGCCCTTAACTCTGTTTTTTAAATTCAAAGCCTTGCCTATGTAAAGAGGTTTGCTGTGATAGTTTTTTCCGCCGAAAGTTTTTGCGCCAGCCAGAGGCTGGTCAGCCTCTGGCTGAGATCCGCCTCTGGCGGAAAAAATATAAATTCCCGGGCTTTCCGGCAGTTTTTTTATCTGCTCTCTGAGTTCTGTGCTAGTCATATTGGGCTATATTATATCATGTTTTTTATTATTTGACTATATTTATTTTTTACGCTACTTTTGTCGCATAAGTTACTTAAAAAAGGAGCCCCGAATGTCTTTTCAAAGACTTTCTTTCTACTTCCTACTTCCTACTTTCTACTTTCTACTTTTGGGCTGCCAGCCCTCTGACATTAAAGATACTCTTAAAAGGTCTGATACCTACGAGCAAAATTTCAAATCCGATGTTGCCTGGGTGGTTCTGGAGTGGAATGGAAAGCCCAAATATGGCGGTTGGGGCTCCGGGTTTTTGGTCGACAGAAAAAGGGGCGCATTCTATACCAATAAGCATGTTGGCGATATGTTTGATGCTCTGGGGGAGGGCAGTCACAAGATTTTCTTTAATGGGAAAGTATATAATGCGGCTGTAGTTAAAACCCATCTTTTAGTAGACGTCGCTTTGGTAAGAATAACTGATCCTTTTGATCCATCTGAATTTCCTGAACCGGCGCCGATTGCTACCGAAGCGCCAAGGGTCGGCGATAAGGTCTGGGTAGAGGGTTTTCATCCTCATCCCTATCGGGTGCGGGAAGCTGACGAGAGTGAGGGTTTTAAATTTCCTAGATTATCAATCTTTCGTGATTATTATAAGATACCGATCGGTGATATTGAAAAGGAGCAGGAAATTGTTTTTGAAAGACTAGAGGCAGTGGTTGAAGAGCTGGATAAAAATGTTCCGATTGGTGATCAGGGGTCGGGCTTTGTCCAGGAGATCAGAAATAAGGTTAATCTCTACATGTACATAAAAACTCTTAAAGATCATAGATTTTCTTTTGGTGGTTTAAGCGGAACGGTTGTTAGAAACAGGGCTGGCGAGACGGTGGGGATATTTACTGCCGGGCCCGAAGTTGAATATGACAAAGATACGGCTATGCCATTGGAAGGCGGTCTTTTTATAGCTCAGCGTGTCTATAAGACGGGCGCTATTACGCCTATAAAAGCAGTGAATGATCTGAAGAAATATCTAAATTAATCAAACGGACCCTTCGGCCCGCCCTTGAGAGATTAATCTCTCAAGGGCGGGCTTTACAATAAGGGTCTTTTTTATTACAGTAATGGCAAATTACAGTACGTTTACAAAGAGGTAGATATGTCTATTGAAGATCCTCGCGACGGACTTAGGAAGATCAAGCAGGTTATTGAGCAACCACAGGAATTTTTGTTCGGATTGAAGAGGGTTGCCGAAGATGTAGGCATGGCCCTTGCTACGCCAATGGTTAAAGATGGTCGAAGGGGAAAGGAATATGCTCAGGCCCATACGATGCTGGAAGATGTTCCCGGAACCGGAAAAACGGCTCTATTTAATTATTTTGCCGCGGCAATTAGAGCGAAACTTGGCCGGGTAGACGGAAGACCCGACATGATGCCCAGTGATCTTACGGGAAGGGAAGAGAAGGACAAGCATTCGGGGATAAGAACTCTTCTGAAGGGACCGCTGTTCAGCCATATTCTTTTTGGCGATGAGTTCAATAGAACTCCTCCCAAGAGCCAGGCTCCTTTGCTTGGAGCTATGGAGGGTAGCAAAGTCATTATCAATGTTACCGATGAAAAGAAGGGAAGGATTAATCCAAAAGCTTTCAGGCTCTACCCAATTCCAAAGGATATCCATCGCAGGGCATTCTTTATCGTTTTTGCGACAATGAACCCTCTTGATTTTGAGGGGACATATCCGTTGTCTGAGGCTCAGATGGAGCGATTCACCTACAAGCTTTCTATGGGTGTTCCTTCCTGGGAAGAAGAGAAAATGATCAGGGCTATAAATGTCATGGGTAAAACAGTTAAGGTCGTGATGTCAGTTTCAGAACTTCTTGATATTCAGGGCTTGGTAGCCAAAATCGAATTGTCTAAACATGCAGTTGAGCTGAGGCAGAGATATCTGGCAAACTCAAGACCGCTGTCTCAGGACATGAGGGAATTCGGTGCCCAGCAGAAAAAACCCGCATCCAAAAACTTAAGGAATTTTATTAATGAATACGTAACCCTTGGCTGTTCTCGTCGCCGAAATTTCCACATGGAGGCAGCAGCTAAGGCCCATGCATTCATGAGGGGAGAGTTCAAAACCGCTTCTATTGATGACGTTAAGGCAATTGCTCATATGACGATGGAACACGTTATTCAGCTTGATCCCAGATCTTTCGGCGACTATATTAGCACCAGAGATATCGTTGAGATGATTATTAAAGAAACTCCAATGCCATGAGCGGGTTTCGTTTCAACGATATTCTCTCTGCACTTCAGTATGTAAAATCCGGAATCCCAGTTAAAAGACTAACAAGTAGAATAAGACTTGGAACTCACCGAAGCAGATTTTTTGGGCCGAGTCATAATGTATTTGATATCAAAGAGCTTGATCCCGAATCTGATCAGCGAAATATGATTGTTGAGGTTCCGGGCGGAGACGAAGATGAAGAATACGTCCGAAGATGTATTGAAGATCATGAAGTTAAGATTAATTTTTTTGTTGACCTCAGCTCTTCAATAGATACCGGCTTTTACTTCAATAAAAGAAGGACGCTTTTAGAGGCAATTGGTTTTATCGGTTCAACGGGGATTCGTTATCAGGACCCGGTTGGATTAATTGGTTTTACCGATAGAATGGTTTTAAACTTAAAACCAAGATGCGGTAAAATGAATTTCTTCTACCTTCTAAAAACGGTTTATGATTTTCTTGACCGGAATGATCCGGAAAAAATAAAGGGTCCTATCAGAAAAACTGATTTTTTTGCTGTTCTTGATTTTATCAGAAGGTTTTTTGACAAACCGTGTTTAATCGTAATCATATCGGATTTTATCGGCTTCGAAGAAGCTATTAATTCCCGGCTTTTCCGACTTGTCTCTTCAAGGCATGAGCTTATGTTTATATTTCTGGATGAACCTGAGGTATACTTACGCGGAAAAGGCTTCGGTTATGTCCGGGTTAAAGATTCCGAAACCGGACGGACGCGGATTATTTCTCGTAGAAAATTGAAGGAAATTGAGAAAGAGATAAGGTTAAAAAGAACAAAGATGAGACGGGAATTAAGAAAGATGGGCGTATATTCAGTGGTGCTGGAATATGGTAAGCATCTCAAGAGGTTGCAGAGATTTTTTAAAGCTAGAAGTAAGTATTCAAGGAGTTGACATCAACTCCTTTTTTATTTAATCTTTACTCCAAAGTCCTTTGAAAATAAAAGAGAGAAAGACATGAGATATAAGCTCATCGGTCTTGCTGTGGTGTTGCTTCTTGCTTCACCGGCTTCTGCCCAGAAAGTTTCTCCGGTTATTGTGGAAACTCCAAGGACTACAATCCCGACCGTTGTTAAGACGGGGGAGTCTTTTAAACAGGTTTATGTTGTTAAATTTTTTGATTCAAGCGGTGATTTTGAGGAGATAAAGATTCAAGAAGATCAGCTAAGCTCAACAATGCTTGGTAGTTTTGAGGTCTTAAATCTCAGTATTGTTAAAGAGGCCAAGAGGGCAGACTATCTGGAGAACGTCTGGTATCTGGAATATACTCTTAGGATTATCAATGAAAAAAAATCTAATGACCTAGCAGGTGAAAAAAAGGAACCTTATAAAATTCCTAGAATTACAATTCCCTGGACCGGGAAGAAGATAGGTGAAAGGGATTCTAATCTTGTTGCCAATACGGATATTAAGACACAAGAAGTTTACATTAACTACGTTTCTACTATTACGGAGGATCCATATCTTTTTATCCGAGATGATGTGGATTTTGGCAGTTTCTCAAGAAAGGCGTTCTGGTTCGGAGCCTCCTCCTGGGTATTGTGGATTGTCCCGCCGGGCTTATGGCTTTTGATGCTAGTAAGACGTTTACGTTCCCGGGCCTCATTGGTTAAAGATCAGGGAGTTGACCAGAAGCTTGATGAAGGTGCGGTTGTTGTAGGTTATACTGAACAGCTGTCAAGAAAAGAGGCTTTGCGTAATCTTCGTCGGAGTATAAAAAGACTTGTAAATTTCAGCAATGGCAAGGGGTCGGGTAAGGCTGTTGATGTTATGTCAGAACTTAATTCTTCAATCATATCCTTTCTTAAATCAGAGGTTTCCGGATCTAATCCCGGAACTACTCCCAAAGAGATGCTTTCTCTTGTCCGAAATTCACCGGCCAGTTCAAAAAAATGGGCTTTAGTGTATCTAGCTGATACTGCTTTGATGTATCAAACTAATTTAGAGACGGCTTCAGTTCCGGACAATTGGCCGAATAATCTCCCAGAAGCCACGAGAATAGAAAGTATTCTTAGTAAACTGGATTGGCGCTCTAGGCTGTCCGTTTACATGGAAAACGCTTATTCAAGATTTCGCGATATGTTATCTGGAAAGTCAGGAAAATAAGCCATGTTTGATATAAGAAACTGGCTTAGCTTTGAAGGTATAAAAGACCTCATACTTAATGGGTGGAGTGATTTTCGGAGTATGGATTTAAGTCAGGTCAAATACTCGGATATAAATCTAGCCATTTTTACAGGAGCAGTAATTATAGGTTTAGTTATTTTAAAGTTAATATTTACTTTGTTTGGCTGGAAGAAACATGCATGGGCTGATTCCGGCCATTTAATTGATATTGAAGAGCAGGAATGGAAAGACGAGGAAGGCAATATACATAAAATCAAGATTCGCAAAAGTTTTCTAGCCAAAGTTATTACTATTTTGCCGAGTTTGGCCTTATCAGTTTTTTTCACTGCTATTCTGTTTGCAGTCGCAAATCCTTTTCTGACTAACTCGGGAGAGGAAAAAAAGTATATTGAGACAAGAACAAGAGTTGACCTAAGAGATATATCTTCATCAATGTCGTCATTTCTTCCGGATACCAGGATACCCGGCGTTAAGCTTGCTATGGATGCGCATCTTAAATTTCTTGAGATGAGAGCTGGCAAGGGTGATAGGACATCATTCTGGCTTTTTAGTGACAATGGCTATATGGTCAATGATTTCATAACCGATGACAAGCTTCAGTATTTACAGGCCTATGATGCTCCTTGGGGATTTAGCTCTACTTCTCCCACTGGACAAAATCCAACGCCTGAATTTCCTTATTCAAGATATGCAATTATCATTGGCGAAGGAGGTACCGTCCTAGGTAATGTTTTAAGGGGTGTAATTGAGCAATTTGACAGAGATGAGAATATACAGAAAAAATCTCCCGGTTATCGTCCTAATCGCGGCCGTTCTGTCGTTGTTTATTCTGATTCTGATATATTTGACGTTGATAGAACCAAGGAACAGATAAATGAACTTGTTAAAAGGCGGATAGCTATATATGTTGTTTTGGTAGACACTAGGCCTCAGCAATCTAAATCCCAGAATCCTTATGAGACAAATCCATTCTTACTATATGTATTAGATAGCGGAGGAAAGTTTTTTATCGCAGCTGATATAAATAGCATGATTCAGGCTCATATGGAGATAGACAGGCTTGAGAAAACCAGCATACAAATAAATAAAAAAACGATCAAAACATTGTTATTTGATAAATTTATTTTTATTTCAATCATAGCTCTTATCGGTATAATTCCGGCAGGATTGTTTAATGAGGTCTTTTTTAGAGACTACCCCTAGTGGGGGGTAGTAAAAACCGCTATTGCGGTTTTTTATTTTTATTGTTAAATTATTACAACTGAATAGTCCCTTAAAAACGAACCAAGGAGGTCAAAATGGCTAAGCAGATGAAGAAAAGATCTGGTTATAGGATGCTTGTGTTTTGTTTAGTTCTGGTTGTATTGTCTCTCGGCTCAGCTAATATTCTTTCTAATCTGGCCGGGTTTTACGGTCATATGAATCAATTCAATCTTCATGTAAAGAATCATGACGGAGAAGAAGCTCAGAAAGAACTCAATAATTTAAGGGCTTACTATAATTACTTTTCCGGTTGGAAACTTGGATACTTTGCCGATAGGTTTCTATTATCTGACATGTTTTTGTATGAAGCAGAAACATCAGTGCTTAATGAGGATTGTGAGAAGGCAATAGCCATTCTTGCTGATCATCAAGATGATTATCGAGCCATTAATCTTACTAGCATCTGTAAGTTTAAAGCTCTCTACTCGGCTTATCATTCCGAAGCTGTTCAGAAAGACAAGAAGCAAAAAGAAAATATACTAAAAATAGTTCTTGACGAGGTAAAGCTGGGCTTCAAGCTATGCGTTGAAAAAGGTCCCGGTCCGGAAAAAAATTATGACTGTTCTTATAATTACGATATAGTGAGTGATTCCAAAAAAGCTCAAAAGGTTCTTGAGAGTCAAATGCCCGGACCTGAATTCGTGCTTGGCCGATCAGGTAAAGAACCCGGCAAGGCAGGGCCGGGAGAAAAAAGACTTGAGCCTGACGCTGGACAGGGACAAATTCAGAAGGGGGGTTAGCTAATGGATTGGAATATCTTAAACTTACTATCTAATATATATTTTGAAGAACCAAACAGGCTTCAATTTCTGTCGATAGTTCCAGTTCTTTTTCTGTTTTGGCTTATTGCCTGGGGTTTAAGACTGTATTTTAGGCCCCCCAAGACTCACGGTTCAAAATATCCTCTTGTTGGCAGTTTAAAGTTCTGGCTGGCTATTGTTCTCATGTTGCCATTTGTAATAGGCGCATGGGCTAAACCGTTCACTACTAAAGGCAATGTTCTTGTAAAAAGAGGTGCTGCCGAAGTTATTTTTGTGGTTGACTACTCCTCATCAATGTTTCTTAAGGATACTGGCTGGGCTAGAATAGATATTGCCAGGAGGGAGGTATTAAAACTTTTGTCCATGGGAATATTGCAAGAAGGAGACAAGGCAAGCCTTTTCTTACTTCAGGTAGCTGGATTCCCGCCTCGCCTGTATTTAACCGGAGACTTGAGTGCTTTTTCAAATGAAGTTTCAAGGCTTGGCCGGCCGGTAACTCTTAGAAGCAGTGCTAATTATTGGGGTTCAGATGTTAGCGGTACGTTTGAGAAGCTTTATATGTCTATTGACCGTCAGGATATTTTTAATGAGTCAGGAGTACTAGATGAACCTAAGCAGGACTGGAGGCCTAAGTTTAGGAAGAACAGGTTGGTCATAGTTTTTACAGATGGCGATTTTTTTAACGGTCAAGATGCAAGCTTGGCTCAGGCTAATAGGCTAAGGCTAGAGAACGCACTTCAGGAGTTAAAGACCAGGGGGTTGAGGGTCTATCCTGTTGGTATTGGGACAACGAACGAGACCAAGTTAACCGACATTTTAAAGGATTACGAAATGCATAAAGACTATGATGTCGCTCTGGAGAAGGAATTAGCCGGTAAAGTTTCAAGCCTGAATCCGGCTAACCTGGAACTCTTGAAAAGTATGACTGGAGGCACCGGTTCCTTCATTATTCAAAATACGAGCGGTGATGCCAGCGGATTTATTGAGTTAGCTATCAATAATCACCGTACGGCCAGCATAGAGCCAGGAATAAATCAGGATAAAAAAGATCTGTGGCTTTTCTTTCTTATGACTGCTTTGACTATATTTGTTTCAGGACTAGGCAGGTACTATCTTGTTGCCTTGTCGCTGATAGTATTATTTTGGAAGTTAATTATTTAGACTATCTTTATGGTAGTCTTTCCCCGCTCTTGAAAAGCGACTGCTCTCAGCGCAGTCTAAATTCGCTTTTCAAGGGCGGGGTTTTTATTTTTTCGTGTATGATATATGCTACATGACATATGACCTATCTTCGTAATTCAATTCTGGCGACTCTGGTTTATTATGATATTTTTGATTACCCCCTGACTCTTCTGGAGGTCTATAAATATCTGATCAACCCGGGAAGGATAATGAGAATCAATGATGGCATAGGAGAGGTTAGTCTTAGCCAAACATTGGAAGAGCTGGATCATTTAGTCAGATTAGGCACCATAAGCGAGAAAAACGGCTTTTATTTTGTTAATGGCAGGGAAGATCTTTATGAGGCAAGGATAGAGATACAAAAGATAGCCGACCAGAAGTGGAAAAAATTTTTAAAGCTGACAAGGTTTTTGGCCTTGGCTCCCTATTTGAGAGGAGTATTCGCTTCCGGCTCTATGGCTCTTGGAAATACAGATAAAGAAAGCGACTTTGATGTTTTGATAATTGCAAAGTCAGGACGTTTATATACCTGCCGATTTTTTCTTTGGCTGGTCAGCTCTCTTCTGGGCGCAAGAAGGAAGAAAAACGAAAAAGTTGCTCCTGATAAATTATGCTTCAATCATTATATTACTGACGATAGTCTACTTCTGAGGCATCAGAGTCTTTTTAATGCTCAGGCCTACATTAACTTAAAACCGGTTATGATTCGTCCAGAATTAGTTAATAAATTTTTTTCTTCAAATCTTTGGTTGAATAACTACGCCTATAATTTTAAAGTGCAGAATGATTTTGTTATGCGGAGCATCAACCCGCCACGGCTGCTTAGGTTATTGGCTAGGATAGGAGAACTCACGCTTAATTTTTTGTTCGGTGATCGGCCGGAGAGTTTTTTAATGCATTATCAGCAAAAATTGATAAAAAATAATCCGATTACTTACGAGCCTGGCGGGCGTACTGTTTTTACCGACAAAGAACTGGAGTTTCATCCTCACTCTTTTGAAAAGACAGTCATAGAAAAATACAATCAAGGGTTAAAGCGTCTAGGCATTATCCCTTATTCCTGGGAAACGGACTCGGGTCTTACGAAGTAGGTTAGGCCAGGGTTGAGTGGTTGATCGGCCGTATATTAAATGGTATAGGTTAAGCAACTCAAGAACTTTAACATTATTAAGGAGTGCGTGTGAGAACAAATAGGCGGGTACTTTTAGTAATGCTTCTTGCTCTCTCATGTTTTTATGCGGGTTTTTATTTAAATCCTAGAGATCTGTTCAAGGACTTACATCTTTCAGCTCCTCCGAACATTGAAGCGAACCAAGAGTTTTCGAAAAAGCTAGAAGAGTTTATGAAGGTGTTGGCGGCAACTAGGGCCTTATATGTTGATGAAAAATCACCCGATGAGCTTATTAACTTAGCGATGAAGGGTGTGGTCAGCGGGCTTGATCCGTATAGTCATCTTTATATAGGTCCAGAAGTTCAAGTTGCGGTTGAAATGCTTTCTGATCGAACTTATAATGATGGAATTGGCATATCCGTCGGCCTTTTTAGCGGTTACGTATATGTTACCGAAGTTTATGCGGGCTATTCTGCGGCTGATGCCGGCATAAAGTCGGGGGATATTATAACTGGGGTAAACGGGAAGAAAATTTATGGCATGCCTCTTGAGCAGGTTGTTCTTCTTATCAAAGGAAAAGAGGGGACCACTGTGCCAGTTGAGGTTATGGATACGCATTCCCAGAAAATAAGAAGTGTAACGCTTATTCGTCAAAAAATAAAAATAAGCAGTATCTTTTATGTGGATCTTGGCAGTAATGCCTATATAAAAGTAAGGTCTTTTAATGAAGAAACGGCAAAAGAGTTTTTCCAAGCCCTTATGAATGCTCAAGGAAAGAGCGGATTAATAATTGATCTTCGTAATAACCCTGGCGGATTTTTGGATCAGGCGGTTGATATGCTGAGCTATCTTATAGGTCCTGATAAGGTAGTTATTAAAGCTATAGGTCAGACGCTGAGGCAAGAATATAGAACTAAAAATGTACCAAATATACCCGTAAAATATCCCAAGAATGTTACAGTTTTGGTTAACAACTTTTCTGCTTCCGCCTCGGAGATTATGGCCGGCAATCTCAAACACTATAAAATTTCAAAAATTATCGGTGTTCGTACTTTTGGCAAGGCAGTGATGCAGGGACGTTTTGATCTAGAAAGACCGAGTATCCGACCAGATAAGGACACTAAATTTTTACTCGACATAACCATGGCCAGATATTACTTGCCTGACGGGAGCGATATCAGCTCAACTGGGGTAACTCCGGATATTAAAGTTGAGCAAGCCGATAATTTTAAAGCTTACGATTATCTGACAGATAGGGATGCTCAATTTCTGACAGCTCTTAAATTTTTGAGAGGTAATTAAGAAAATAAACGGCACTAGGTGCCGTTTATAATTACTGGGTTGCCCCGCCCTTGAAAATAAATTGCTTTCAGCAAAACTTAGTAATTTAAACAAGCTCAAATCGTAGATGTTATCTTATAGATCAAGGCCATTCCACTTTAGATTTTGTTTTCAAGGGCGGGGTTGCAAAGTATATTAATAGGGGTATAAATAGAACAGAATCCTTGAAAATCATAGAGGCTAAAATGGCTAGAAAAGCATTTTTTGTTTTGGCGGTATTTTCTGTATTAATATTTGGACAGGCAAATTACTCGTTTGCTTCTAACCAGGCGATAATGACGTTGGAAGAAGTTGAACGTCTTATCAGTTCAAGTCCGGATAAAGAAGTAAAAGCCCACTTTGAATCAGTTGAAAGGGGAACAAAGCTTCAATCTTATGACATTATTTTACGCGGTGTTCACAGAGAACCAGGCTTAAAGGTTATCATGTTTATTACCAGCCAAAAAATTGTCGCTGGGATGAGCGGAAGTCCAGTTTATGTTGATGGTAAGTTGATAGGAGCCTTGGCCTATAGTTTTAATCGTCTTAACTTTGCTGATTGGTCGTGGGGCGGCATATCGCCTATATCTTTAATGCTTGAAGAGGCAGATAAGGGATCCTCCCTGCTTAATGTTTCCAGTGTGCCGACATCTTTCATCTCTGAAGGAAGAAAGTATGAGCCGATTGATACCGGTTATCATAAAATTTCCAATCACGAATCTTTGTCCAACAGTAAATTTATCCTTAATTCTGTTTTACAGAATTCTAAGGTTTCAAAAGCGCCAGTTCTTAAGGCTGGCATGCCGATAGTCGCTGACCTTATTGAATGGACGGATGAAAAAGGAGAAATTACAACCGTCAGTGCGATGGGCACCATTACATACGTTGATGATAATGGCCGTGTTTTTGCTTTTGGCCATCCATTTCTTGGAGCCAGGAAAGTTGTTTACAGTTTTAGAACGGCTGAAGTTATGGGTACTGTTTTTTCTGAGGGTGGATCATATAAACTAACTGGAGATAAATCTGAAGTTCTTGGTTCTATCACTTTTGACTCAACATACGGCATTTATGGTTCAATCGGTTCCGGTCAGCTTGATAAGCTGCATCAGTTTGATCTGGAATTTAGATCCGGAGGAAAGCATCTTCAAGATTTTAAGATTAAGGTTGCCGATTCTTTCATGACCCCATTGCTGGCTCAATCAGCCTTTAGGTTAATTGGCCAGGCTAATAATGCCCCTCTTCCTCAAGAATCAAGCGTAACCGAGATCGCAACCAGAGTTGATCTGCAGAATGGCTATAAGCCGGTAATCTGGGAAGAGTTATTTGCTTCAAAATCAACCAAATTCGGCATACAGACATTATATACATCATCCTATGATGCGGCTTACGAATATTTTTTCAGCGAAATTTACAGCCAGCTTTTTGAGAATAAATATAATATTAATATTGAAAAAGTCTCTGTCTCCGTTAACTTTATACCGGGAAAGAATTCGGTATTTAAGCTGGGTGCCTACAAGTTTCCTAATAAGGTTGTATGGGGTGAGAACCCCGTGCTGGAAGTTTTGTTTATAAGCCAGGATAATGTCACGGCAATTGCCAAGAAGGCCACTATACAAATAGATTGGAGCCAGGTTCAAAAGCCGGTTTTTACTAAAGATACTCCTGATATTGATAAAACTTCAGAAAAAATTGTGCGGGGAATTCTTAGTATTAGTTCGTCATTCTCATTTCTTAATAATCTTACAAGCAGTGAGAGTCAGGCATTAATGCCTCAGTATTTTCTAGGAGCCGGAGATTTCTTAGAAAATCTATCGCGCAGGCTGGGAATCAATAACCAAAAAGTTTTTGTCAGATTTGTCATGAAAGCCAGGAGCGGTTTATTTGATGACCAGATAGCTAATGCCAAGGACATTATGCCTCAGGATATATCGGGTGAAACTTCTGGCTGGCATACCATAGATGGAGGAATGAAAGAAAGAAAAGTAACGGTTAAGAATGAAGGCGTAGTGGTTTTCTATCTTGACTTGCCTCAGGTTCCTGACGGCTATGTTGTTGATCAGAATCTAAATGAAGTAGTCTTTTTTGAAATAGTATTAAATTAGATCAAAGCCCCATATCGGGGCTTTTAAATTGGTCTTGACCCCGCCCTTGAAAAACAAATCTAAAGTACCGACTGCGTATAATAAAAAGTAGTCAAACTAAGTACGGCAACTATTTTAATAAAGGACTAAGCTGAAAGCAATTGTTTTTCAAGGGCGGGGTTGACTTTTAGCACTCGTTGGATTAGACTGCTAATAATCAAAATTCATATATCATGAATCATGTATCAAAACAGTTCTTTGTTACATGTTACATGCTATATGTTGTATGAATAATGATAAAACCACTATCAGACCATGTGCTATTAGAGCCATTGAAGGAAGAGAGGAAAAAGGGCGGGATCATATTGCCCGATACTGTAGATAAAGAAAGGCCTGAGAAGGGTAAAATAGTTGCTAGTGGACCCGGCAAGCTTGATAAAGATGGCAAAAGAGTTCCGATGGAAGTTAAGAAGGGCCAAACAGTTCTATTCAAAAAGTATGGTCCCGATGAAATAAAAGTAGGCGATAAGGAGTATTTAATAGCCCGCGAGGAGGATATACTGGCAATTATTGATTAAATCAATAATTGAAATTTCTAATATCTAATTACTAATTTCTAAACAAATCCAAAATTTCAAATTCTAAATTCAAAAAGTTTAGGATTTAGATATTAGGATTTAGGATTTTAAAAGGTTATGGCAAAACAAATACTATATAAGGAGGAAGCCCGGGATGCTTTAAAAAGAGGAGTTGATAAAATTGCTAATGCGGTTAAAGTCACTCTCGGTCCTAAAGGCAGGAATGTTGTTCTGGACAAAGGTTTTGGCTCACCCACTATTACCAAAGACGGTGTTACGGTCGCTAAAGAGATAGAACTCAAAGATAAATTTGAGAATATTGGTGCGGAACTTATAAAAGAAGTGGCGTCTAAGACAAATGATATCGCCGGTGATGGTACTACTACGGCAACGGTTTTGGCTCAAGCTATCGTCGCCGAAGGTTTTAGCGCTGTTAATTCCGGAGCTAATCCATTAGTTCTTAAGAAGGGCATGGATAAAGCCGTTGATTGGGTTATGGATTTTCTGAATAAGAGAAAGAAAGAAGTTACCAGCCACGAAAAGATAAAAGAGGTGGCCTCAATTTCAGCTAACGATACGGAAATAGGCAGATTGATAGCTGATGTCTTTAAAGAAGTCGGAAAAGACGGAGTTGTTACCGTTGAAGAATCTCAATCCTCTGAAATGTCTAAGGAACTTGTTAAGGGCATGCAGATAGATAAGGGATATGTTTCGCCCTATATGGTTACTAATACTGAGAGAATGGAAGCTATTTATGAAGATGCTCTGGTTCTTGTAACCGACAAAAAGATTTCTTCTATTCAGGATATTGTCCCGGTGCTTGAACAACTGTCAAAGGCCGGCAAAAGGGAGTTAATAATTGTCGCTGAAGATGTTGACGGCGATGCACTGGCTACTCTGGTGGTAAATAAATTAAGAGGCAACTTTAACGCCTTAGCCGTTAAGGCTCCGGGATTTGGAGATAGAAAAAAGGAAATGTTAGAAGATCTGGCTATAATAACTGGCGGGCAATTAATTACTGAAGAAAAAGGAATGAAGCTTGAGAGCGTAGACATCTCTATGCTCGGCCGTGTGCATAGGATTGTTTCTGCCAAGGAAACAACTACTTTTGTTGGTGGCAAGGGCAAGAAGCAGGAGATTGATAAAAGAATTGCTCAATTAAAATTACAGATCTTAAAATCAACCTCCGAATTTGATAAAGAAAAATTACAGGAAAGATTAGGTAGGCTTTCCGGTGGCGTCGCAGTTATTAAGGTTGGAGCCACTACGGAAACAGAATTAAAGGAAAAGAAATTCAGAATAGAGGATGCTGTTAATGCAACTCGCGCCGCTCTGGAAGAGGGAATAGTTGCCGGCGGCGGCGTGGCTCTTTTTGAAGCCTCAAAGGAGTTGAGTCCAAAAGCGGTTGGAGTTGCCGAAGTCGGTGATGAGGCAAAGGGCGTCATGGTTGTTAAGGCGGTTCTTGAAAAACCTTTGCGGGCAATTGCTGAAAATTCCGGTAAGGACTCAAACGAAGTTGTTTCTAAAGTATTCGGCCTTGAAAGGGGCATGGGTTTAAATGCCGCAACGGGTGAATATGTAGATATGTTTAAAGAAGGAATCATTGATCCTCTCAAAGTTGTTAAGGCTACTCTTTCTAAT
>Ga0209541_10009713_pt1 | contig 15527 bp, 15 predicted proteins | sample RifCSPlowO2_01_FD_184027 | JGI IMG/M metagenome (GOLD analysis project Ga0209541, IMG submission 184027) | Groundwater microbial communities from Rifle, Colorado - Rifle CSP2_plank lowO2_0.1 (SPAdes) (version 2) | ecosystem: Environmental > Aquatic > Deep subsurface > Groundwater | place...
TTTCCCGGGCATAAGCCTTTATATGGCCAACTAAACCAGATACCTCGCGTTTCTTTTCCAGCTTGACAATGCTGTCGGCTAAGTTTTTGCATCTTTCAAACAAAACATAAATATCCCTTTCAACTCTCCGATTATAGCCGCATGCTGCAAATATTGAGGCAATTGACCCCATGCTATAGCCAATAACAGCTACTCTTTTCATCCCTAGTAATCTCAGAAACCTGACTGCAATTGAAATGTATTCACTGGCAAGAGCTATGTTAAAATCATTTATATCTTCGCCATGGGCTGGCAGGTTAATTGCATAAACACAGTAATTCTGGTCTGCCAGCCTTTTAAGGAAAAGGTCCTGGTCCTCTCTTGTGCTCCACATGCCATGAAGAAAGACGATGCCTTTTGAAGGATTAGTATTTTTCTTTATGTATAATGTCCCTGTAACTCCCTGTGAATTTTGAGGGATAATGTTTATATCGATGAAATCCTGCGGTGCTTTCATTAAGGTCTCTTCAACAGAGGGCATTTTAAGATTACTGCCGAAATAAAGCTTATAAAGATTGTCCTTTTCTTTAGTTTTATGTACAAAATAAAGCAGCTCCCTGAAGAGTTTATAGTCAAAGAAATAAGCAATATCAAGATGGACGGCGAAGGCAGCTACTCTTATTTTATATTAAAAAAAAGGAATTACACAACAATAAAGGCGCTAAAAGCGCTCTCAGAAAGGATTCATAAGCCGATAAAACATATTGGATTTGCCGGAAACAAGGACAAAATCGCAATAACAGAGCAGATGATATCCATAAAGAACGCGGATATAAAAGACTTAAAATTGAAGGATATTGAGTTAAAATATGCTGGCAGGGGCAGCAAGCCGGTTTCTCTTGGAGATCTTGAGGGAAATGAGTTTGTTATTACTGTAAGGAACCTTGATAAGAAGGATATAGAAAAAGCAAAGAAAAAGAGTGAAGACAGCACGTTGATGCCAAACTATTTTGGAGAGCAAAGATTCAGCAGAAACAACTATGTTATAGGGAAGTATATAATAAAAAGGGATTTCAAGAAAGCAGCTGAGCTTATATTAAAGCGCGAGGGTGATGTTGAAAAGCCTGTCAAGGAGCATATCTCAAAAAACAGGAATGATGTTATTGGCGGGCTGAGGATGATAAACAAAAAATTGCTGAAGCTCTATGTCCACTCATACCAGTCAAGGCTGTGGAATGAGGCTGCAAAAGAGTACATAAAACAGACTAATGGCAAAAAAAATACAAGCATACCAATAATTGGCTTTGGCCTCGGTATAATAAAAGACAAAAAGCTTGAATCAATAATCAGCAGTATAATGGAAAAGGAGGATCTTGCGCCAAGGGATTTTATCATACACCAGATTCCAGAGATGAGCTCAGAAGGCAATGACCGGGATTTATTCACAGAAATAAAAAATCCAAAAATAACTGATATAGGCAAAGACGAACTTAATGAGAATAAGCAGAAAATAATTGTATCCTTCAGCCTTAGAAAAGGAAGCTACGCAACTGAAGCAGTAAAATTCTTATTCTCCTAATGCCTTGAGACAATTCTTAAAAATATCCTGAGGATTGCCTTTAGCATTGATTCTTTTCAACAGCTTTCTTTTAATGTAGTATTTAATCAATGGCTCTGTCTTTCTCTTATACACCTTCAACCTCTTTTTTATTGCCTTTGGCTTGTCATCGGCCCTGTGGGCAAGCTTGACTTTGCATTTATCGCAAAAGCCTTTTCTTTTTGGAGGCATGTTCTTTATGTGGTATATGGCCCTGCATTTCATGCAGATTCTTCTCCCGCTTAATCTCTGTATTATTGCTTTTTCAGAAGCGTGTAAGTCAAATACAACATTTGTATCAGCTATCTTTCCCAGTGCCTTTGCCTGGCTTTTTGTTCTTGGGAATCCATCAAGGATAAAGCCATTATCGCAGTCTTTTTTATTGATTCTCTCCTTAAGCGAGCGGATTACTATTCTCTTTGGGGCTAATTTTCCAGAGTTAAGATATTTTTTTATCTTTTCCCCTAACTTTGTTTTTTTAGATGCTATCTCTCTTAATATGTCGCCTGTTGATATATGCGGGATTCCGAGCTTTTTCTCAAGCATCTGCGCTATTGTCCCTTTTCCAACGCCTGGAGCGCCGAGCATAACTATATTCATTTATACCTCAATCAATGCTAACAACAGCATAATTCCTATGCCTGACAAAAGGCTTATAAATTGCAGAAAAGAAGGCGTTGCCTCGCATTCTTTGCGCAATTCTGGTATTAAATCGGAGCCCGCAATATAAATAAACCCTCCTGCTGTAAATGGCAATAAAAACATAGAAAAGTTTTCTGTCCCAGCGCCAATAACTATCGCAAAAATCGCTCCAAGAATTGCGGTAAGAGCTGATAAAAGATTAAATGCAAGTGCCTTAATTTTGCTGAAACCAGCATACAACAAAATCCCAAAATCTCCAATTTCCTGTGGAATTTCGTGCAATAAGACTGCGATAGTTGTGGCAATTCCTATTTGCGCATTAACCAAATAACTGCCTGCGATAACCATGCCATCTACAAAATTATGCAGCCCATCGCCAATTAGATTCATAAGAGCAACGGAATGCACATGCCTTTTAGAAGTGGGAATGTGGCAATGCCTCCAGTGAATAAATTTTTCCAATATAAAAAATAGAAGAATGCCCAGTATAAGATATAGCGAAACACCCATGCTAAACCCGTATTCTTTTACAGCTTCAGGCAATAGGTGAATAAAAGAATCCCCAAATAAGGCTCCTGCTGAAAAGCTTATTAAAAATAAAAGAACCTTATTTAGCTTTTCCCCTTTTAACACAAAAAAGAAAATGCCAATGAGGGATATTAAACTGACTAGTATAACGCTTCCTAATGAATACAGCCAAACATTATCCATTTTTCTATGCCTCTTTTATTAAATACAAATATTCCATCAGTTTTTAACTGATGGCATGAATCTGCTGTCAATGCAGCGGGAATATTTGTATTCTCAGAAATCCGACTGAGCGACCGAAGGGAGCGAGCAATCCCCCAGTCAATTGAAATGTCAGAAATCGCCACTCGCAATCTCCTTGCTTCAGCTCGGAGTAAGAGGGCGATTTCTGAGTGTTGAAAATCCTGAAGATTTTCAACACACAAAGAAATGCTATGCATTTCTTGTGCCCAAGAAATTTATTTTGTAAATTTCTTAGGGAACCAGAAATTTGCTTTGCAAATTTCTCAGTTCATGCTCAAAAACACGCCTCGTGCTTTAGCACGGGGTCGGTTTTTGACAAACGCAGGTTTTCAATTTGCTCAGGAATGTTTCATTCCTGACATATGACTGGGGGTGTCGGATTTCTGTTGAAAGCCTCCGGTGGGAATCGCACCCACGACCGCCTGATATCTTATCAATGCGCTGTGCGCATCCATACAAGTCAGGCGCAATGGCTACTATGCTACGGAGGCAAATGCTAATTTAAGAGCAAGAGCATATTTAAAAAGTTTGCCATTAAAAAACAACTAAGGCTCATAGCCGTATACCGGGCTCCAGAATGGCTCTGGCACAGGAATAAATGTCCTTAGGTTCAGGAAATTCTTTATTTTGCCCTGAAACTTATATGCCTCCCTCCAAAGCTCCTTTTCCTTCTTTTCAAGCTCGTTATAGATTATCCTCTCATTATACAGCTTTATGAAATGCTTAAGCAGCCAGTGCTTTCGCCAGCTGCCCCTGTAGTCAACCTCTATCTTTGGCCTTATAAAGAACTCTATCTCGCCTGTCTGTATCTTCATCTTCTTGCCCTGATGCATTATCTCAATGTCCTGCATATAAACAACATGAAAATCAAAATCAAGTATGTACCTCAGGTATCCGCTGTACTTTGTCTCTGGCATCTTAAAAGTGCGCCAATAAACCCACATCTCCTTGCCGCCCTGGTGGAGCCCTTTCTGGATGAACTTTTCCATGTAAAGTATTTCGGCATATCTATGCCCGCCGGCTGCGCTTGCCTCCTGGTCCTCATCCAAAAAGCCCTCTTCTATGAGATATTCGTGTATCATCACATACATATTCTTAAGATGAAAAACATCTTTGTACTTGACTCTGAACATCGGAATCTCTCTTGCGTATAAAGGCTCAGTCATACTTCCAATAATGGACTCGGCAATTTATAAAACTTTCGATGGTGTAAAGTAAAGCATCCAACTGATGAGCCGCACGCCACGCAGGCGCTATGAAGCTAAGAAGTTTACTTAACAAATGACATGCGCCAATGGCGGGAGCACTGCCCAAACTATAATTTTATAAATAAATTTAGATTAGCATCTCCCAATATGCTTATAGGGATTGTAGGAAAGCCGAACTGCGGAAAATCAACTTTTTTCAAGGCAATGACATTAGCAGAAGTTGAGATAGCAAACTATCCTTTTGTTACAATAAAGCCTAACTCAGGAATTGGATTTGTGAAGATTGATTGCGTTGATAAGGAATTCAATGTTAAATGCCAGCCAAAGCATGGCTATTGCCACAAAAACAATAGGTTTATTCCTGTGCAGGTATTGGATGTTGCTGGCTTGGTTCCAGGAGCACATGAAGGCAAAGGCATGGGAAACCAGTTTTTAGACGACCTAAGGCAGGCAGATGTTTTTATCCATATTGTTGATGTATCTGGCTCAACAAATGAGAAAGGCGAGCCAGTAGAGCCAGGAAGTTATGACACTGCCAATGATATAAGGTTTCTTGAAACAGAGCTTGACATGTGGTATCTCCGCTTAATAAAAAAAGGATGGCAGGAGTTTGCAAGAAAAACATATCAGGAGCAGAGCCAGATAGACAAAGCACTGGTAAAGCATTTATCTGGGCTGGGGGTTAATGAACATATTGTAAAAGACATCCTCAAAAAATTAGATTTACCAAAAAAAATAATTGGCTGGGATGACAATATTTTGCTGCAGATAGCAAAACAAGCGAGAAAAGCGGCAAAACCAATGCTTATAGCATGCAACAAGATAGATGTTTCAGGAGCAGCAGAAAATTTTGCAAGGCTTAAAAATGAATTTCCAGACCATATGCTGGTTGCCTGCAGCGCAGAATCTGAACTAGCATTAAAGGAGGCATCAAAGCATGGGCTGATTGACTATGTTCCAGGAGAAAGCAATTTTGAAATAAAAGATAAGAGCAAACTAAATGAAAAGCAGAAATCTGCTCTTGAATTCATTAAGGGAAATATTCTTGAAAAATACCAAAGCGCTGGTGTCCAACAAATCATAGATGATGCTGTTTTCAAGTTGCTAAAGCATATAGCAGTTTACCCTGTTGCTAATCCCCATCTTGAGGATAAAGACAAGAACAAGCTGCCTGATGTTTTTTTAGTGCCAAAAAATACAACTGCTTTGGAGTTTGCTTTCAGAGTGCATACAGACATTGGAAATAAGTTTATCAAGGCAGTTGACCTGAAAACAAAGCAGGTTATTGGAAAAGAGCATATTCTTAAGCACAGGGATGTTGTAGAGATAATAACCGGCAAATAGTTTTTGCTGGTTTTTCTTAAAAGATAATGGTTGTTAATTTAGAAGATTACAAAATAACTTACTTTTCCTTCTTCTTTCTTGCCTGCTCAAAGCTCTGCGCAATATCAATCATGTATTTGCCGTCTTCTAATTTAAAGATTAATGGCTCGCCTTTGAACAGATGAACCAGGTCAAGCTCGTATTTGCCTGGCTGCGCAACCCTTATAGACTCTAAATCAAGAATAACCGGCTGCTCAGTATCAATGTCGTGTCCTACTAAATCAAAGACATCCTTCTCCATCTGCTTCTTGTCTTCTTCAGTCAGATTTATATTGTCAGTTACCTGCCTGGCTTCCTCTAGCTTCTCCTTCTTTATGTAGAAAAACAGCCTGCCTCCGCAACTGCAGCCTTTGATAATCTCATTAGAACCGTCTTCATACAATGTGCTGCATCTTACGCACTGGTGTGGCATGACATAACCTCAACACAACCTTTTTTTATTTATTGCCGCCTCTTTGATTTTTTCAATTTTTTTTCCTTGGTGTCAGATGTGAAAAGCTCAATCTTGTCGGGGTCCTTCTTTATCTGCTTTACAACAGTTGCAGGGCCTATTATTGTAAAGCCCTGCCTGTTGCCAAGCAGCATGCTTGTGAATGCCCCTTTGACCGCCATAAAAAAGTCCTGGCTCTTTCTTTCCGGATTTACCACAGCCAGCTCAATGCCTTTGAATGTATCATCAATCTCTTCCATTGTTATTGCAATCAGGTCAGCCTCTTCCTCTTTCTTCAGCCTGCCTTCAAGCAAAACAATCTTGTCCTGCTTTGCTATGTCAAGCAGCTTCTTCACGCGCCTTGCGCTGCCCAGCTGCTCGATTTCTGCATAAGGCACGAATTGCAGTGTTAGCATTCTTGCACCTCTTTTTTATCCAACCAGGGCAAACAGTCCTTCATAAAACTTGTCAATATTTTTCCCGTATTTTGCGCTGATGCCCACTACACTATACTGCGGGAATGCGGATTCTATCCTCTTTATGCTTGATTTCCTGAGGTCAACCTTGTTTGCAACCAGCAAAACAGGAATGTTCCTTGCCTGCAGGTTTCCTATTATTGTTATGTTAACCTGGTTATATGGGTCTTTTGTCGAGTCCAAAACAACTATAACAACATCCATCTCGTCAAGCCATTTTATCGCGTCGATAACGCCTTTTGTCGCTTCCTTTGCCCTTTTTTTGGCTTCCTTTTCATTCAGCCCTACCTTGACAAAATCCTCGTAATCAATCCTTGTAGCAATTCCTGGCGTGTCAACAAGGTTGAAGGTAAGCTCCTTGCCGTTGCTTTTTATGTTGATTTCTTCCTTAATCTGGATTTCCCTTGTTTCATGGGCTATGCTGCTTACCTTGCCCATATCTTCGCCAAGCCAGTCCTGGCATATTTTGTTAGCCAGCGTAGTTTTTCCGCCGTTTGGGGGACCATACAACCCAAGCTTGACGTGCTTCTTCTTCCTGAAAAGACTGGATAGAACCTTGTTTATGAATTTTTTAATTATATTGACTACCATTTAGCTCTCCTTCTGAATTACAGTAAAATTTGTAGGCTTTTAGTTTATATATTTTACGTTTTTAAAAGGCAATGCATGGAAATGTTTAAATAAACCAACAGCGAGGATGTTGTTATGAACGAGACAATAAAAAAAGACATACTGTCAATTCTTTCAGAAACAATCAGTATACTCGGAGTAAAGGAGGAAAAGGACGTAATTGAGATGAGAGAGCTCAGCAACCACACAATCCATAACAGCTCTATCTTTCAGGACGAGGACTCGATATCCATAGCAATACTGGCTTATTCCTTGTCAAAGATAATCGAAAGAAAGCAGGGCGAGCTTGATTATAACAGCATCCTAAACCTGCTTGTTTCTGCTCACGGCCGTTTGGAAAAGAATAATGTTGATGATTACCGGAAAACAATAAAAAAATTGTTTAATTTTATATCAACAGTTGACGCAAGGCTTAAGATGTATATTGAAGAAGTCATAAACCAGGCTCAGATAAAAAAAGGCAGCAAGATTTATGAGCATGGCATAAGCCTTGCAAGGGCAGCAGAAATCCTTGGCATCTCCCAGTGGGAGCTTATGTTTTATATAGGCAAAACAAAGATAGCTGACGCTTATGAGGATGAGCAGGCAAGCCTGAAGAACAGGATTGGATATGCAAGGGGCTTGTTCGCATGAGGTCGATTATTTTTGATGCGGGGCCAGTAATCAGCCTTACAATGAACAACCTCTTATGGCTTCTTGAGCCTTTGAAAAGCCATTATAAAGGCGAATTTTATTTGGCAAATATCGCAAAAAACGAGCTTGTTGACAGGCCGCTGAAAACAAAGAAATTCAAGTTTGAGGCTCTGCAGGTAATGCGCTATATCAACAAAGGTGTCCTTAAGATTGTTGAAAATGAGAAGATAAAAAGAACTGCTATCGAGCTTTTGGATATTGCGAATACATGCTTTAATGCAAGAGGCAGCTGGATAAGAATAGTGCATTATGGCGAAATGGAAGGCGTTGCGGCATGCATCCGCCTGAATTCAGACGCATTTGTTGTTGATGAAAGGACAACAAGGATGTTGATTGAGAACCCAAAAAGAGAGGTTGAGATATTAAAAAAAACCCTGCATGTCGACATTAAGGTTAATGAGGAAAACCTTAGAAAATTCAGGAGCTTGACAAAAGATATCAGGATTATACGGTCTGTTGAGCTTGTAACAATTGCTTATGAGCTTGGCTTGTTAAACGAGTTCCTGCCAAATATAGAAAACCCAAAAGAAACATTGCTGGATTCTGTCTTATGGGGCGTTAAGCTTGACGGCTGCGCTGTTTCTAAAAGGGAGATAGAGCAGATATTAAAGATGGAGATAAAAAAATAATTATCAATAACATTCAAATCATACTCACTAACGTTCGTAGGTTTAATCTTCAATTCGGATATTGCATTAATTTACCCAAAGATTAAACCATTGGTTCACGCTCAGGAGCACAAAAATTTGTGAATGTGGTTGTGCGCAATAATAAATAATACTTCTTGTTTATTAAAAATTTAAAATTAAAATTATTTAACACAAACCAGTGCACAACTAATTGTGAGCGTGTGAGTGCAACATTGATTAAAATTAATCTGAGCTAAACGAAAACGATACACAACTGATTGTGAAAACTATTTATGCGCTAATGATCAATGACCCATAGGGAATATATCCCAATCAATCTAAATCTTTAAATAATGTTATAGATTCCCTCTCTTTATGATTAAGGGCCAGGTGTTATCTGGAGAATTCGGCAGGATTCTTGTAAGGCAGAAATCAGGCGAAAAGCTTGAGCTTGGAGAGTTATTAATAGCAGACACGTCAGACGGAAAGATTTTGCTGCAGGTTTTTGGCCTGATATACGGAAGCCAGATATCCCAGCTGAATTTAGAATTAATCTCTGGAATGAAGCTTGAGGAAAATTCCAGCTTGGACTTTATGGACCATAAACTTAGGAACTATAATCTTGCCTTGATGAAGAACCTTATAACAATAAAACAGGACAAGGCAGCTATCTGTAAAAGCCTGCCAAGTTTCTTCTCTGAAGTGAGGGAAATAACAAAAGACGACCTAAACTTCTTAACCAAGCCTGAAAATCCCCTTTATATCGGAAACCTTAGGTCCGGCTCAAAAACATTGGAGCTGGGCATATTCTTAGATGGAGAGAAGGTTTTTAGCCACCATATTTTAGTTCCAGGGACAACAGGCAGAGGAAAAAGTGTTTTAATAAGCAATATATTATGGAGCACATTAGACAAGGGCTATTGCGGGATTCTTGTTTTGGACCCGCATGACGAGTATTATGGAAGAAACAAAATTGGGCTTAAAGACCATGAAAAAAAGGAAGCTCTTGTTTATTATACGCCAAAAAAACCGCCAGTTGGCTGCAAAACGCTAAAGATAAATCTTGATGTTATAAAACCACAGCACTTCAATGGCGTTGCTGATTTCTCTGACCCTCAAAGCCAGGCATTAAACCTTTATTACAAGAAATATGGCGATAAATGGATAGAATCAATAATACTTGAAAAGCCATTATCAGACTCAGAAAAGGATAAGTGGTTCAGGGAAGAGACAATTGCAGTTGTAAAAAGGCAGCTGCTTTATCTCCTTGACCTTGAGCTTGCAAATAACCAGCTGTTTTGCAATGGAATCTTCAGCTTAAATGCAGGCCAGACAACAATAAGCGATATCTGCAATGAACTTGAGAATTCCAAAACAGTTGTTATTGACACTTCAGGCTTTTCAGGTGCTGTTGAGTTACTGGTTGGCAGCCTGATAACAACTGAAATATTCAACAAGTACAAGCATTATAAGAGAGAAGGCACATTAAAAGACAAGCCAGTTATTTCAGTTATACTGGAAGAAGCTCCAAGGGTTCTTGGCAAAGAAATACTTGAGAAAGGCCCGAATATATTTTCAACAATAGCAAGAGAAGGCAGAAAGTTTAAGGTTGGCTTGACAGCAATAACACAGCTTCCTTCCATGATTCCAAGAGAGATACTGGCAAATATGAACACAAAAATAATATTAGGCATAGAAATGAAACCAGAAAGGCAGGCTATAATTGAGTCAGCTTCGCAGGATTTGTCTGATGACGACCGAACAATTGCTTCCTTGGATATTGGAGAAGCTTTAATCAGCTCTAACTTCGCAAGGTTTGCTACTCCTGTTAAGATTCCTTATTTTGAGGATTTAGTAAAAGAAAATAAAAAACAGGGAGTTAAGAAGGATTTTAGCGGGATTAGCGCTGGCTAGGTTTTCTTTCAGAACAAATTCAGTTGCATAATTTGGACATTATAAGAGATAAAAAGAGAATTTAACAGATTGGGTTTAACGGGTGTTAAGTTCAATTTTGAGATTTGAGAAATAAGAAAAAGCCCCTGATCATACAAGTTGCATGACTTGCTATTCATAACGCATATCATATCTTTCTTTTGACTAATATACACAATTTTAATATCTAATTCATCATGATTTTTTTGAAGCTGTATTAATTTATCTTTATCTACAAGAGAATTATTATCAAACATTAAAACATATCCCCCTTCTTCCTCTTTTTCCTTTAACTTGGTATAATCTTCTTCTATTTCCTTAATAACTGTTGCTTTTGTAGCATCCAAACAATGTTTTATTTCAATTCCAATTAGTCTTTCATCAAAATAAAAATCCCTCTTAGTACCATCAATTTTACATTTGTATTTGAATCCTTTAGTATTAAGAATACTCAGGTCTGGTTGAAATTTATCAAATCTGCCATTTAAATATGAGCCAACTTTACAATGGACAGAGGTAGTATGCAATACATTTCCATTCTGCTCATCTAACCTTCTTATCAAATCAAAATATAAAAAACCTAAAAAATCATGTTCATTAAGAAAAAAATAAGGCTTAGCTTTGAATAATTTTTCAGTGAATTTCAACGAATCTCCTAATACTTGTTTTGCTTTCTTTAAATCCATATAACATTTGATTATATCTACCGATATTTAAAACTTATGGGGGCTTTTTCTTATTTTTAGTCTGCTTCGCAGTAATTTATTATATTTTCTCAAATCTCAAAACTTTTCGAATGAAATTTTCCACCGCGTTGTAGGGTCGGAGAAACTAACAGGAATTTTCCAATACCAAACACAACCCCATTACTGTCCGCCATCATCACTTTTTCTTTGTTTATTGGCGGACTGACTAGCATAGGCAAAAGTCGGGTTAAACTCTGCAGAGCAGATAAAGTATAATAGAATCCGACTTTTGCCAATAATAATTATTTTATTTAATAATAATTTTCTTAATTCCGAATTTTGGCTTAAAGAATTATTAAAATTATCTTTTTCGCAATATTATATAAAGAAAACAATTAAAACTATTAATTCGTAATATTATATTAAGGCTTGGAATAAATCGTATCTTTTAAATTTAACTTTTCTCGAACTGAATATCTCCTCTATAATCTTCGCTTTCTCAAAAGGTATCATCACAGCCCCGCGGCCAATAAAAAGGCCATTCAACTCAAGAACCAGCCCTTTGGAAGAGCTTTTATAAACCTTCTTGCCTTTTTTAGTGGTAGAATAGCCATATAATATCCTTTTCATCTTCATCTTATCTGACTGATTCAGGCCAATTAAAGAAAAGGAAAATAAGGCAAAGCCTTTAAAACCCATATCCTTAATTTTCAATAAAGGGCTCCTGCTATAAAGCAATATGCCTTCCCTGAATAATTGCGATATAAAATAGCTATCCAGTTTAGTAAAATTCCTGCTAATAACCAATTGTATGTTCTTATCATATTTTTTCTCTAAATCCAAAGCAATGGAAGAAATTTTTTTTGTATTATCATTATCAACAATAACACAAAAATCTACATCAGACCTTTTATCAGCTTCTCCCCTGGCCACAGAACCAAACAGGAATATTGATAAAACATTGCTTAAGCTACTTACTTCTTTAGCAAATTCAAAAATAACATCTTTAAATTCCTTCTGCATTTAAAACCCCGTTGCATATTTTCCTTATCTCTTCAAATAATTCCTTGGCTCTTTCAAGCTCTTCTCCATTTATTTTACCGCCATACTCCTGTCCTGGCCTTATCTGGTTTTCAAGTGTCTGGAAACCCTTCCATACTTTTTCTGTATCACCTTTAAACACATCATCCTCAGTCAAAACAGATCTTACCATGGTATGTTTGTTGATGTGTTTGTCATTCTTTGCCATTACAGCTTCTATCAGATGAAAGCTTGCAAAGAAATATGCCTCTATTCTGGTCATATGGCTTACTGTTTTATTCTCTGCATCTTTCTTAAACAGCCGGTATTTTTCAATGTGTTTTTCAAAGCCAGCCATTCGGAATATTATATAAGCATAGCCAATATTTAAATCTTTCGGAATATTGTATAAATCTTTAACTGTCCGCTTTAATCACTATTTCAGCCACTATTGGCGGACTAAATAGGCATAGGCAAAAGTCGGGCTAAACTCTGCAGGGCAGACTACAACAATAGAATCCGACTTTTGCCATAATAATTATTTTATTTATTGATAATTTTCTTAATTCCGAATTTTGGCTTAAATAAATTATTATTTTGATTATACTCTTTTTTGAATCCGGATTTTAGCTAATAAAAAATATTATTTAATAATATTTATAAAACAACCTAAACTACCCCATATTATGAAATTCGCTCATCTGGCAGACTGCCACATCGGCTCCTGGCGGGACCCAAAGCTCAGGGATATAAGCACAGAGGCATTTGTAAAAGCAGTAGACACATGCATAGAAAAAGAAGTTGATTTCATCCTTATTGCAGGAGACTTATTCCATACGTCTCTGCCTTCGATAGACAGGCTAAAGCAGACAGTCATCAAATTAAAGCAGCTAAAAGACAAAAACATTCCAGTGTATATAATTGCAGGCTCCCACGACTTCTCGCCATCAGGAAAAACTATGCTTGATGTTCTGGAGAACGCCGGCTTATTGACAAACGTGGCAAAAGGCAAGGCAATAGAAAACAAGATAAAATTAAATTTCACAACTGACAGCAAAACAGGGGCAAAAATAACCGGAATGCTCGGAAAGAGGGGCAGCTTGGAAAAAGGATATTATGAGAGTCTGGAAAGAGAGAGCCTTGAGCATGAAATCGGCTACAAGATATTTCTTTTCCACTCGCTGCTTTCAGAGCTTAAGCCAAAGGAGATGGAAAACGTTGACGCGCATCCAATATCATTATTGCCAAAGAACTTCAATTACTATGCTGGAGGCCATCCTCATTTTGTAAAAAATATAAAGATGGATGGCTATGGCATCATAGCCTATCCCGGGCCATTATTCCCAAATAATTTTAAGGAATTAGAAGAGCTGGGAAATGGCGGGTTTTATATAGTAGACACAGAAAAAGAAAGCATTAACTGGCAGCCAATACAAATCTACAACACCCAAAACATAAAGATTGGCTGCAGCCATAAAACACCAGAGCAGATAAACGAAGAGATAATGGAAAACATAAAAGGCAGGGAATTAATAAACACAATAGTCACGATAAGGCTTGAAGGAACATTGGAATCAGGAAAAATCTCAGACATTGACTTCAAGGAAATCTTTGGTAAATTATATGAAAAATCAGCTTATTTTGTAATGAAAAACACGCATGCCTTAACAACAAAGGAGTTTGAAGAGATAAAGATAGAAACCCATTCAGTAGAAGAAACAGAAAACAAGCTGATAGATGAGCATCTGGGGCAGATAAAGCTGAAATGTATGGACACAAAAAAGGAAAAAGAATTAACAAAGGAGCTGATGGAAGTATTAAGCACAGAAAGAGAGGAAGATGAAAAAGTCGCTGATTTTGAGAAGAGGATAAAGAAAGATATGGCCAAGATTCTAAGCTTATAACAATTTTATCAGTCTCTTAAGAATCTCATTAACCTCTTTGGGTGTTGCTTTTCCTTTTGTCTTTTTCATGACTTGCCCTATAATGAAATGCAAAGCCTTTTCTTCTCCTTTCTTGTAATCTTCAGCTGCCTTTGGGTTTTCTGCAATAGCTTCTTTGCAATACTTCTCTATCTCTTTCTTGTCAGACAAAGCAGCAAGCCCTTCTTCCCCAATATGCTTTAGAACATCAAATGGCTTCTCAACCAGTTTCTCCATCAATTTCTGAGCTGTTGCATCTGTAATAACCTTCTTCTCAACTGATTTAAGCAAATCAATCAGATGGGTTTCAATATCTCCAACATCACCCAATGTTTTTTTGGAGTAATTCAAAACTCTAGAAAGCTCTCTTCTTATCCATTTTGCAGCTAATTCAGGATTAACATGCCCAGCTACTTTTTCAAACAATTCTGCTATCTCCTTTTCTGCTGCAATTATCTCTGCATCCTCTTTTCTGAGTTTATGTTTCTCAGTAAACCTGGCAATCTTCTCATGAGCCAGCTCGGGCATCTCTTTTTTTATTTTGCTGACAAATTCTTCAGTTATCTCTACTAAGGTCAGGTCAGGCTCAAGTATATAGCCGTAATCCTCTTCTGTCTCTTTTGTCCTCAACGAGAATGTAACGCCATTATCAGAATCCCATGCGCGCGTCTCCTGCTTTAGCTTTTTTCCCTCGCTAAGCTCCTTTCTCTGCCTGCCAATCTCATACTTCAATGCCCTTTCAATCTCCTTAAAGCCAGTTATATTTTTTATCTCGCTTCTCACATAGCCGCTTTCCTTTACAGAAACATTTGCGTCTGCCTTTATTATGCATTTTTTCTCATCAAATATGCCCAAATATCCTAAAACAGTAATCAGCTGATTCATAAACTCCCTTGCCTCTTCAGCGCTTTCAAGCTCTGGCTCTGTGACAACCTCAAGCAATGGGTTTCCGCTCCTGTTGTAGTCAACTAAGACATAGGGTGATTTTTGCATTGAGCCGATATGAACTAATGCAGCAGGATCTTCCTCCATATGAATCCTTGTCAAACCAATTTCCTTGCCATTCTTTAATCTTATCTTTCCTTTTGTTGCTAATGGAATCTCGTATTGAGATATCTGAAAATTCTTTGCCATATCAGGGTAGAAATATGATTTTCTTGAGAAAACAAGCTCTTTTGATATTTTGGAGTTAGTAGCCAAAGCAAGCTTTAAGGCATATTCAACTGCCTTTTTATTCAGCCTTGGCTTGGAGCCAGGCATTCCAAGGCAGGTAACACAGGTTCTTGTGTTTGGCTCATCGCTTCCTTGCGTAGCGCAGCCGCAAAACAGCTTTGTTTTGGTGTCCAGCTGGACATGCACTTCCATTCCTATAATAACATCTGAGTTTAGCTTCATCCCCATTGCCTCATTAATGGTATTCCTTATTAAAGCATTCATCGCACATTCCATTATGCCAGTCTTTATTGTGGGCTGATATTTTTTTATTGCATTTCCTGCAGTTATAATCCACATCCTCATCGTGGCCTTTA
>Ga0209541_10009716_pt1 | contig 15519 bp, 14 predicted proteins | sample RifCSPlowO2_01_FD_184027 | JGI IMG/M metagenome (GOLD analysis project Ga0209541, IMG submission 184027) | Groundwater microbial communities from Rifle, Colorado - Rifle CSP2_plank lowO2_0.1 (SPAdes) (version 2) | ecosystem: Environmental > Aquatic > Deep subsurface > Groundwater | place...
CTGGCTTTAACCCAATTGCTTGCAGGGCTACTACCAAGGAGGATGTCCCATTACTTGTTCCTGCACAAAATCTTGATTCTGTTGCTTCAGCGAATTCTCTTTCAAATCTTTTTACAGGCTCTCCCATTATAAAAGCAGAATTATCAATTACATCCTTAATTGTTGAATCTATTTCTTCTTTAATATGAAGGTAGTTGGCTTTTAGATCCACTAAAGGAATTTTATTCATATATTTTTCCACCCCTTTCATCACTAATCTCATCAATTTTTCTTAAGAATTTTGCAGGGTTGCCTGCATATACGCAGTTTTCCCGGACATCTTTTGTAACGACGCTTCCTGCACCAATCAATGAATTTTTCCCTATTTTAACTCCGGGCAAAATTGTCGAATTAGCCCCAATTTTTGCATTTTCCATAATCTCCACAGGCTGTAATCTTTCCTTAGAACTTTTCGAGGCAGGATATTTGCTGTTAGTTATAACCACATCCGGACCTAACCAGCATTTTTTTTTTAAGATTGTAAATTCTGGGATAAATGATCCAGAGTGTATCCTCACATCATCTTCAATTAAGGTCTCAAACCCTATTTCAGAACCGCTGCCTACGCTTATATTGTTCCCTATTTTATTGTCCTGTCTTATAACGACATTGTGGCCTGTTTGAAAATTTTCCCCTATACAATTTCCACAATATATGACAGTTCCTGATCGAATTAAGGCATTATCCCCTATTGTTGTTTTGCTGCATTTGCTTTTACCTACAGGGATTTTTCCAATAACAACATTTTCTTCAATTTTTGCATTTTTTCCGCAGATATAGTTTTTTATCATAACAATATTTCCTTGTTTAATTTTGCGGACTCGTATATTTTTTCTATGAGCTCTAAGGTTTTTCTTCCCTCTAATCCATCAACTTTTGGAGGAAGGTCTTTTTCTATTGATTCTACAACCTCTTTTAGATAGCCCAAATGTCCAAAACCAAAAACATTTGGATTTTGGGAAGATTTTGCTATCAGCTCATCATCATTATTCCAGTCTTCAAAATTCCAGATTTCCATCTTGTTTAATGCAACCCCCCCAACCTTTACAGTGCCTTTAGTCCCCATAATAGTAACTGAACCTTCTAGGTTGTGCGGGAATACAGAAGTTGTTGCAACGATTGTCCCTAAAGCCCCGTTTTTAAATTTTAATATTGCAAGTCCGATGTCTTCAGATTCTATATCATGGGTTAAGGTTGCGGTAGTCGCGTTTACGCTTTTTACTTCCCCCATTAACCATTGTAACATATCAATATGGTGAGAAGCCTGATTTAGCAATACGCCGCCATCAATAGCTTTTGTTCCGCGCCAAGGTTCTTGGTCATAATATTCCTGTGGCCTGCTCCAATAGACTGTGGCGTTCCCATAAAATATTTTTCCAAATCTGCCTTTATCTAGGGCTGCTTTGAGTTTTTTTATCGGTTCGTTGTATCTGTTCTGCTTCACAACAAAAAGCTTGACATTGTTTTTTTCACATGCCTCTATCATTTTGTCTGCTTCTTCTAAATTCATTGCCATTGGCTTTTCGGTAATGACATGTTTTCCTGCATGAGCGGCATTTATTGCAATCTCAGCATGATACCCGTGTGGTGTGCAAATATCAATGCAATCAATATCCTTATCTTTTTTAAGAAGTTCTTTATAGTCTGTATAATATCGACAACCGCATTTCTCTGCAAAAGCTTTTGCCCTTTCTGCATTTAAATCGCAAACTGCAGTCAATTCAGCGCCATCTATCCCTATGATAGATTCCGCATGTTTTGGCGCTACCCTTCCACATCCTATTATCGCAAATTTTATTTTTTTATTCATCTTGTTAGCAGTACTTTTTATCCAATATCAGGATTCTGAAGCAATTATAAACCTTTCTAATCTTTACTGGAGTTTTCATGTCATCAGTAAAATTGTTGATGTTAAGAATAATACCGATAGAATTCATAAAGTTTTATATACCCTAAATGAAAAAAACCCTTTAAAAAAGGGTAGGAGACACATCGCTCAATTAGAAAAAATTAAAAACAATAATGCACTCTTTTTATGTTGATTGCAAGTCAATAACTTAAGCAGGTTTTAATAAGAAAAAAAACTTTTAATCATTCGGCAAAACAACTTAATGTTCCGGTTTGTCACATACAATGAAAGAATTTAAGGATGGGGGAATTAGAGTACTTACAAAAAGAAACTTAATTATCCTATTATTTGCAGTTTTTTTATTTTCGAGATTATTTGTAAGCAATTCATCAGTGCTTTTAGGCGCCGATTCACTAAAATTCATCGAAACATCAAAACGATTCCCATATTACACACTTTATAATGATGAGCTGTTCTTGCTTCACCCCCCCCTTTATTCATATACTATCCGCTTTTTTTCTTTGTTTTTTCAAGACTATGTCGCGGCGATATTCGTTAGCCTAATCTCATCTATTGCTACTTTTTTTGTATTGTATAACTTCTTAATGCTGCTTACAAAAAATTTTAATATTGTTTTCTTTACTATGGTTTTTTACACTTTGTCTGCAACATTTATAACGGCATCCGTAGCTATTTTAAGAGAATCATATGCCGCCCTATTAATTCTTCTAGCATTATACTGTTATGTTAAGGGGATTAAATTTGATAATAAAAAATCTATTGTCGCCGCTACAATATTTGGAAGCTTATTGGCCATTACATCATTTCATGTAGTGTTTATTTTTCCCACATTTGCCCTCTCTTATATAATTTTTAATAGGGAAAGACTAAATTTAAAAGGATTGAAACTGCCAAATTTAAAATACATCATTCTGCCATCATTGATAATATTAACTGTTTATGGTTCTTGGTTAGGAATAAAAGCTTTTCAATACTTGAGTCATGAATATTACCCTATAGGGATTGAAGGCACCCCCATTAGAGTTGGAAATTTTGGAATTTTCGAACTCTTTAGTCCACAATTTTTCGAATCTTTTAGCGATGCCAGATCAATTGCTTCAGGTATTGTTCCAACAATAAAGAAATTTGCTTTTAATATTGGATATATGCTTAATATGGAACCATTTTCAATACCGGAGGGCCTGAATTTTACCACTATGGAATATCTCTTATTTCCCAGGCATATTATCTATATGGCTTTAATCTATGTCCCTCTTGCACTGCTTGCAATTTTTGGCTTATACCTAATAATTAAGGATTTTATCAGAACAAAAAAAATATACAATAATGTTAATCTTTATATGGTAAGTCTATTTCTTATTTTTATTTTTCCAATAACCCAAAAATTTGTTTCTCCGAGGCATATCCATATGTCATATATTTTCTTATATTTTATGATGGGTTATGGGCTGGCAACTTTGCTTAAAAAAATTAGAATACCGCAAATACGTTCTATAATCTTTCCACTTATAGCAATTTTACTTTTGTTATTGATTCCTTTTTGGTATTATAATCATCCTTATGTCGTACTTTTCAATAAAAAAGTGGTTTTGTCGCAAAAAACAGGGGATTTTATAGCTAGGAACATACCCAGAGAAGCAGGTATAATGATCCAACCAGGATATGTCCTTAGTTCAATTTACCTTACGGGCAACAGGATTGTAGCCTTATACCCTAAACCAGAAAATTTGTTTGAGCTGATAAATTATTATAATATTAGCTATGTTATTTTTGGGAAACGCTATACTTATGACGTTCTTCATATTAGTACAGACTCTGTCGAGTTTATTAGAAACAATCCTGATAAGTTCAAATTAATAACCACTATAAGGGAAGATTACAGGAATTTTTATAGTGAGGAAGATACTAAAAGCACAGATGAAGTTTACATTTATAAAGTGATGCAAGATTCATGACGATATGATTTTAATTCACAACCACCATTTCAATAGGGAAGAGGAAGCAGAAGATGAAATATTTAAAACCGGCCGTTTTTAAATTTATGTTTAGATTTTTGGTAAGTGCAGTTCTGTTATTTTTCATATTTAGCTTTATAGAAATTGATAAAGCCTATAAAGAGCTAATAAACGTAAACATCTTTTACATTATTCTTTCAGTTTTGTTTCTTATATTTCCCGTTTACTTTAAGGCAGCAAGATGGATGAGCATCATACGAATTTTTAAAACTCACATTGGCATGGCTTCCGTTTTATATTATACACTTATATCGTTTGCATATGCTTTCATTACGCCTGGAAGAGTGGGGGAATTTGTAAAAGTAAAATTCTTAGCAGATAAGACTGGAATTGGCTATTTGAAATCTTTTACTACGGTAGTTGCAGAAAAAATTTTTGATATTCTGATTATGATATTATTGGTATTTTTGGGATTCTCATTTTTAAGGGGGATTTTACCTTGGAGCCATTATTTTATTTACTTATTTATTTTTTATTTATTAATACTAGCGCTAGTATTTGTATATTTTGACAGAGTTATGCTATTAGCCTCTTCGTTATTGCCAAAAAAATATAAAGAGAGTATTAGGAGTTTCCCCATTACGAGATTATTTTATGCTAAATTGATGCTCTTCTCATTGTTTTTTTGGATCACTTTAAGTGTCCAGGCTTTTTTCATACTCAAATCATTGGGTAGTTCAATACCACTGTTTTTAATGATGGGGTTTGTCCCACTCATGGCCATTTCTTCTATGCTCCCAATTTCAATAGGCGGCTTTGGCGTTAGAGAAGCAGTGGCGATATATTTTCTATCAATTGCTGGGATTTCAGTGGAGAAATCCGCGGTTTTTTCCTTAGTATATGCATTAATAACACTTGGGATTCCAGCAATTATCGGCGCTATTTTGAATATTAAAAAAGAAGCATTTTTTTGACTTCTTACCCTTATTTTAAAATTTAGAAAATTCCACGTTTCACTCAGTAATGATTTGTTTTTCGAAATTTTTATGATGTCTCCTTTAGAATATATTCTTTTAAATACTCTGCTGCAAATCTATGGCCATACTTTGTCCAGTGGCCGTCTTTTTCAAAATAAAACTCCTCTTTTGCCTCTTCTTTAAAGGCAGGTAATAGGTCTATGCATCTTATGCTGGTTTTATTACACATGTTCATTAATAACTTTTGTGGTTTGGTTCTGTCCACTTCATAATCCCCGTGTGTATTTTTATATACTTCCCAATATCTATCATACACTTGTGCTTTTCTGGGTATAAGGGCGACAATAAGCTTGGCATTATTCTCTTCTGCCAGCTTATTCATTTTAACAAGCAGTTTCTCAACTTCACCCCATTTTTCCTTTAATCCTTCATCATACTCCACCTTATAAACATCATTTTTTCCATACTGCTTTTGGAGAATTTCACCTATGCTATTTTTAATAAATATGAAAAAATGAGAATGCGTGCTTAAAAAAACATTCAATCCCGATTGTTTATTATATGATGGAACCCTTAATCTGTCATCTTCGTCAACATAGTAACTATCCGATACAATTTTTGCAGATCCGTTACCCTCAATCACCCTATTTTTAAATAAGTCAACAACATCATTATTTGTAGTGAATCCGACCATTATGATATCTGGCTGTAATTTGAGCCCCTCCTTTTTTAAATAAAGGTAATAGGTGTCTGGGGAATAACCAGAGGCGTAACCTGCATTTAGCACAATATATTTTTGGCCATCCTGATTTTTATTGAGTTCTTGTTCTAAGATTTTCGGATACGATTCATTTAGCTCAACACCATAACCATAAGTAAAGGAATCTCCTAATGTGAGTATCCTTTTTACCCCCTTTTTTGGGATATTGCGCTCATAATCCCTCATACCTAAAGAATTTATAGTTACATTAACTCTAAACTCATCAAACTGGCTTATATGCACATCAGAAGCAAAAGGCTTTAGTTGCCAGGGAAGGTAGTCACTTTTTGCAAAAACAGAAGGGGAAGAAATTATTGCTTGTTCATATGTCAGTTGCGGATTAAACAATCTAAAAAATCCTTCAAATAGCAACAACATGATTAATATTATCGACATTAATAACAAAATGTTCTTTTTTAATTCTTTCGGCTTAATTTTCCTCATTATTAATCGCCCATACTTTTTTCACTCTAACCCTTATTTGAGTTCATTTTTTTCCAACAGTTTCGGATTTTCATAGGTATAGAGAATTGCGCTGATTATATGACATTTGAGCGCAATTCTAATATAGTAAATTGCCTTTTGATAGTCATATAATTACTGCAATTTACTATATTGCTACGTTTTAATCTTCTTCATTTTATACTTAATTCTACTATCACCTACAAAAATAGTCCTTTTTGGTATTTCCATATTTATCAGTACAGAATTTGCCCCCACTACTGAGCCTTCCCCTATTTTTGAGCTTATTACTACACTCCCAAACCCTATCCACGCACCCTCTTCTATACTGCATTCCTTGGTCATTGAATTTGATCTTCTGCCCCTACCAAAAAATTTGTAATTATGCTGCGTATCGGAGATTAAACAATTTGGAGCAATCATCACATAATTGCCGATATATACCTCTTTAGAACAACTAATTCTTGTGTTTACCCCTATTATTACGTCTTTTCCTATATAGAGTTTGCTATTCTTTCTTGCAGTTATGTAGGTTAGAGACCTTTGTTTACTCAGTATGACTGCCTTACTACTTTCATCTATTGTATAATATAACTGATTTAAGAACAGATTAATTATCTTTCTTATTATTGATACCATCATATCACCTTTTAGTTATAGCGGCGGACTTTAATATCCGTAATAATTGTTAAAGCCCGCCTGATACACGCGAAAATGCTATGCATTTTCGGTGTCCTGAAAATCTCATGAAAATTAAAAATTTTCAGGAGATGCCGGAAAATCCGTGAATTGTGAGCGAGTTCGCAACGAGCTCACTCGCATCTCACTGATTTTCCTTGTATCCTTTGGATTTCCATGATAGGCGCGGTTATTTATTTACGATTATTAATGTCCGTGCCTATAGTTTAACAACAAAGTTGCGGAGCTTTATTTTCCCTTCCCCATGCGTTATGACATCCATCTTGTGCCTTATACGCAGATTTCCAAGCGTATGTTCAGTCCCCTCCAACCCCCTCAATTTTTAAATCATCCCCCTGTTTTTTAGAATAGTGCATAAACAAATGGTGATAGTGCACTGCTATGTCCGAAAATAATCAATATACCCGTTAAAATAAGCATAATTATTATCGGAGCAAGCCACCACGCTTTTCTTACTCTTAAAAAGTCCCATACTTCCGCTAGCAGGGATTTGTTTTTAGACATTTTAGATGAACGCTAGTTCTATAAGCATATATTAATCTTCCGCATACTTTTCACTATCCCATATATCTCGGGGATTATCCTCCCGCTTTATTATGAACCTGTCCATGACCAGGTAATCAATACCCGTGCCCATCATGCATTTATAGGCGTCATATGGGGTGCAAACAATAGGCTCCCCCCTTATATTGAAGGATGTATTTATTAGGGTAGGAATTTCAGATAATCTGCCAAATTCCTTGATTAAGTTGTAATATAATGGATTTTGACTCCTTCTTATTGTCTGCAGCCTGCCAGAACCATCAACATGGGTCACAGCAGGTATTTTCTTCTGCCATTCTTTTTTTATTGGATATACCATAAGCATAAAGTCAGTTGGCTCGGGTACAGGAATATCACATTCAAAGTATTGTAGGGCGTCATCCTCACATACAGCAGGCGCAAAGGGTCTGAATTTTTCCCTGTGTTTCACTTTTAGATTTAATATCTCCTGCATTTTAGGATTGCAGGGATTTGATAATATGCTCCTAGCCCCTAACGCTCTTGGGCCCCATTCCATGCCCAGCTGAAACCATCCCACAACATAATTGCTATGGATTAGTTTTGCGGTAGCGCTTATAAGCTCATCATCACTCTTGAATTCAGAGTACTTTATTCTGTTGTTGTCCAAAAATGATTTTATTTGTTCTGCCGAGTAGCTTGGTCCAAGGTAGGCATTTCTGAATACATAACTTCTTTTATTTCCTAGGATGGTATTGTAGATATAAGAAGCGACCCCTATGCTTGTGCCGCCGTCGCCTGCGTCTGGCTGAATCCAGATGTTCGTGAACGGGGTGTTTCTCAGTATTTTTCCATTATAAACGCTATTCAATGCAACTCCGCCAGCGAGGACAATATTATTGCATTTTGTTACATGGTATGCATGATTAAGGATTTTAGTCAAGGTCTCTTCAGTTATTAACTGCAGCGCTGCAGCTATATCCTTATGCCTTTGGGTCATCTCAATCCCTTTCCTGGTTACTTGCCCATCTAGAAGCTTGCACAGTTTCTTTGAAGGCATTCTGTCGGCATAGTGAAAGGCAAAGTAATCCATATCAAGGCTAAAACTGCCGTCATCCTTGATGTCTATAACCTCTTTCAGCTTTTTATAGTACTGATTGCTGTTTTTGTCCATATTCCCATAAGAACTCAACCCCATAACCTTATATTCGGAGTTATTAACGCTGAAGCCGAGATAAGCAGTTATTGTGGAATATAGCAGCCCTATAGAATGAGGAAACTTTATTTCCTTGTACAACTCAATCTCGTTGCCCTTCCCAAAGCCGTAAGTTGTAGTTGTCCATTCGCCGACGCCATCGGTTGTTACAATAGCTGCCTCCTCGAACGGGCTGACTAAAAATGAGCTCGCTGCATGAGCAAGATGGTGCTCTATGAAAAAGACATTGCCCTTATAATTCAACTTTTTCCTGATTGTCTTCATCACCCTTAATTTCTCATTGGTCCAAGAAGGCATGGAGCTTATGAACGTCTTAAAGCTTTTTGGAAACATCTCAAGATGCTGTGATAGGACCCTTTCAAATTTTAGAAATGGCTTTTCGTAAAATCCTATATGGGCAACGTCATTGATAGAGATGTTCTGGCTTTTTAGGCAGTATTCTATAGCATTGATGGGAAAAGAAGTGTCATGCTTTTTCCTTGTAAATCTCTCTTCTTGGGCGGCAGCTACAATAATCCCGTCCTTTGACAAAGCCGCAGATGAGTCGTGGTAATAACAGCTAATTCCTAGGATATACATCTTTACCTCAAAATTGCCTGTAATATTCTTCAATAGATTTCTTTTTCAGGTTTAAAGCAGACCAATAGGAACTTTTTGATAATTTTGTTTCTAAAAAATGCTTTCCCAGGATTTTAGCAACTATGGATGTAGGTGCCACACCAACCACATAAACAAAAGATAATAATACTGTGTTGATTATCGAGGCTATATTATGCCCAAAATCCCCCATACCTTCCTTAAATCCTTTAAAAAATTGTTTTGTTTTATTCACTTTAATAACCCCTTTATTATTGCACCTGTAAAGGCAATTAATATCGTAATTCCCATCATATGAATATAGGACCATGATTCAGGAATCCTTTTTAATAATAATAAAATTAAATATAGAGCGGTTGTAAATAAGAAATAACTGAATACATAGCCTGACTTTTCTCCCAAAGATTCAATTGATTTATTTTGTTGAAAATTCATAGTACGCCCCCGAAAATAAGTGTTTTATAAACATTTCTTATCTATCAGTATCTACGCAAGTAGTTTTATTTTAACGCAAAAGCCAAGGCGGTGGCTCGGCTCAAATCGGATTTTTACCACACTTCGCATGGTAAAAATCCGCCTTTCGCCATGCCGCCAGCTGGCATTTGCTTTTTACCGTGCAGTATCGGTCAGGTCCCGTAGGGAGCATCCCCTTGACCTCAGTGTGTTTGAGCTAGATGATGCCAGCAATAAGGCGGCATACGCCACCGCCTTGGCTTAATTTGTTTTACTTGCGTAGGTACTATCTATGGTTTATTCACCAAACGATCTAAACTTAGGTTTCCTTTGCCCAGGTTATAAACCTTTTAATTCCGGTTTTTATATCAACTTTTGGCTCATAATCCAATTTATTTTTGATTTTTGTTATATCCGGGCATCTCCTTTTTGGATCAGCGCTTGCATAGGCGTCTGTCGGCCCTGTCGTTTTTTCTATTTTGATGTCATCTCCAAACATTTCTGCCACGGTTTTTGCCAAATCTTCCATCGAGGTTTCATTGCTGTCATTTCCGACATTGAAAACCTCTCCGTTATATTCTGATAGCAAAACCTTCAAAAATCCGGTTATGCCGTCACTCACATAGCAAAAAGTCCTTGTATGCTTCCCGGAGCCATAGACTGGTATTGGTTTTTTTTGCATTACATTGGCCACAAAGTTAGGTATTACGCGATAATCGTCCAAGCGCATACCGGGCCCGAATATATTAAAAGGCCTTACAATCTTTACAGGAACGTTATGCTCCTCGAAGTATGCTATGCATAATGTTTCCCCTAATCTTTTTGACTCATCGTAGTTTGATCTTGGGCCTGTGCATGAAACCCTGCCAACATATGTCTCTGGCGTTGGAACGAATTTTGGATCAGGATCACCATAAATCTCGCTTGAACTGAAAAAAAGAACGCTTTCCGGCTTTATTTCTTTTGCAAGCTCCAAAATGTTTTTTGTGCCTAATGTAGCAACATCTATGGTCTCTATCTTGTATTTCCTATAGAACTTGGGAGAGGCTATTCCTGCAGCGTGTATTATAAAATCAATTTTTTCATTAATTTCAAGAGGATCTTTTATATTATGCCTTATTGGCTTAAAGTTAGGACTTTCTTCTATCCTGTATTTTACTCCGGTTATGAAATTGTCAACAGAAATTATTCTGCAGGGCTTTTCCAGAACGTTTTTGTTTAAATAGTCTATAACACTAATAAAATAATTCCCCAGAAAGCCTGCACCGCCTGTTATCAGCAAGGTTTTTCCGCTTAGCTTTCTGCATTCATTTTCTATGCCCTTTGCAATGGCTTCGATATCTTCCTCTATTATTCTATTGGTCATGTTCAGATCAACTTGTATTTTTTCGTATGCTGCTCGTATTCTCCGCTGGCACGGCTCCCTGTGGTAAGATTAAGCATGGCAGAATCTTCCAGAACATTCCAGGCATGCGCAATCATAGGCGGGGTAATTACCAGATGCCCTGGCATTATAATCTGCTTCTCAATCTTCGCGTTTTTATTCTTCAGGTCTTTTGACACACTCTCATATTTTCCGCTTATTAAGTAAACATACTGTACCTGGTCTGGATGGTAATGATTTGCCCTTATTGCGCCTTTTTTTGATGTGATAATTGCAACGCTGGAAATAGGCTCCTCGAGTATATTGGCTATTATGCCTCTCTCGTCCTCAAGTACAGGCTCTATCCTCTTTACTGTTTCATTCGGCATGTTATCACGGTTCAATTGCGGGGGACTGCAAAGCGCATTAAAAATCTTTCTTCTTAGACTATTCTTGGCTCTGGCAATGGCACAATAAACTTGACACCCTGCTCAGCGTATTTTTTCGTCTTTTCCAGTATCTCCTTTGCAAAGTTCCATGCAAGTATTAATATGTAATTGGGAGTTTTGTCATCAAGGATTTTGGATCCTACAACTGGAATGTGGGTCCCTGGAGTGTATAGTCCTATTTTTAACGGATTGTCCTCAATAACATAATCTATGTATTCTGTTCCTATATTGCAGAAATTCAGCAATGTGTTTCCTTTCGCTGGAGCGCCGTAAGCTGCTATGCTTTTGCCCTGTTTCTTTATGTTTTTTATGTATGACACAAGCTTCTCTTTGACTGAATAAACATCGTCTGAGAATTTTTTGTAGAGAACTATGCTTTCCACGCCCATTTTTTTTTCATAGCCTAAAATTTTATTGACGCTGCCTTTTATTTTGCGCCTGTCTTCTGCCCTTTTTATAAAAACCCTTAATGAGCCTCCATGGGAATCAACCCTTTCGGCATCGAAAACCTGCATATCATGCCTTTTGAAGAAGTTGCTTAAAGACGTTAAAGTGTAATAATAAAGGTGCTCATGGTAGATGTTGTCGAAAGTCATCTTTTCAATTGTATCCGCAAGATATTGTATTTCTATGACGAAAATTCCGTGTTTTTTTAAAAGAGTTTTTACGTTTTTTACTACATCATCTATATCGCTTATGTGCGCAAAAACGTTTGTTGCTGTTATGACATCGGCATTGCCTTTTTTTTCAATAATACGGTTCACCACATCGCTGCTAAAAAAATCATTTATGGTCTCAATTCCATTTTGCTCTGCTATTTTTGCTATATTTGCAGCGGGCTCGACGCCTATTGCCCGTATGCCTGACTCCTTGAATGGCTTTAAGAGAACACCGTCATTCGATCCTATGTCAACTACAAGGGATTTTTTATCCAATTCAAATTCCTTGGTTATTTCCTCAGCCATTTTTTTGAAATGCAGCTGCAAGGTCTTTGTTGTTGAGCTGACATAGACATAGTTTTTGAACATTATTTCGGGATCAACAACATGGCTTAATTGCACCAATTTGCATTTATTGCAGAAGCATGTCTCCAGCGGAAAGGCATTTTCACTTTTTTTTAAGTCTCCTTTTGAAAGAAAGCTGTTAGCCAGCGGCATGCTGCCTAAGGAAAGGAATTTTATTAAGTTGCTTTTGCATATCCTGCATTTCATGGCCTGAAGCATTAGCGGATAATTTATAAAGGCTTCGTAATTGTGCATGCCTGCACACGCGAAGTGACAAAGCACTTCGGTGTCCCTTTGGGACACTAGCGTATGGGGTACTCGGAGTGACAAGCACTCCAGTACCACGCAAGGTGGTATCTTCGATACCCCGAGACTGGGCACTTAAAAATGAGAAAAAATGATGACTATGAAACTTTCTATTGTGATACCCGTATATAACGAGGCAAAAACAATCAAGGAGCTTTTGAGGAGAATAAATGAGGTTGGTTTGGGAAAGGTTGAGAAGGAAATAATTCTTGTTGACGATTTTTCAACTGATGGGTCAAGAGATGTTATTAAAAAATTAGATAAAAAGTATGTTAAGATTTTTCAGCCCAGAAACATAGGTAAAGGTGCTGCTCTGAAAGCAGGAATTAAAGCTGCTACAGGAAACTTTATAATTTTCCAGGATGCAGATTTAGAATACGATCCAAAGGATTACAAGAAGCTGCTGAAACCAATACTTGATAAAAAGACAAACATAGCATTCGGGACAAGGTTTGTGGGCCAGGAACTTAAGCTTTTAGGAAAGAATAGGACAATGCATTCCACGCACTGGATTGGGAACAAATTTCTGACATTTGCATTTAATTTCCTTTACGGCACTAAATTGACGGATGTGGAGCCGTGCTACAAGCTGTTTAGGAGCAATATTCTGAAAAGCATTGATGTAAAAACAAACAGGTTTGAGTATGACATAGAGCTTATGTGCAAGCTTGTCAGGAAAGGGCATAAAATAGTGCAGCTTCCTATAAACTACACCCCAAGAAGATTTGAAGAGGGCAAAAAGATAAACTGGAAAGATGGCGTAGCTGCTTTATGGACTATGATTAGAAATAGGTTTTGAAATGATTTTTTATTTTTTAATTTTATACACCATTGTTTTAGTTTCTTTATTGTCATATACTGCTTCAATATCCTGCTTTTTCAATTCCTCAATGAAATCCTTGCCTAGTATGGACATTCTTTCCAATCTAAAATCCTGGTTTACCCATACATAATCTGCATTTTCAAGGCTGCTTATTTCAGGGCTGAGAGTCTGCCTTTCTATGTTGTAGGAAATGCATTGCCCGGAAGTTATGAATATGCTGTTTTTGGCTGTGTTTGACTTTACCCATTCAAAATCATCTTTATAGAAACCCCATGACTTTGATGCTATAGCTATCTTTGCAAATGATGTAAATATGAACCCTAAGATAATCAGCAATATAGCTGCAATGAGCAATTTCCTTATTTTTTCATGCCTTATCTTTTCCAACCCATGCGCCCAGATTAAGGCTATTGCCGGGACCGCGGGAAGCATAAACCTTGTTACAGACCAGCTGGAGTTTATTACATAAAGCAATATTAACAGTATAAACGAGCCTATCCACACATACAGCAGATTCTTATGGCTGAGCTTTTTCGATGCGATGCCTATAACCAAGGGAATTAAAAAAATAAAAGTGCTTAAGAGCCAGATTCCGAATAAAATGTTTAAGTAAGGCAGCTGCAGGAATGACAATGCGTTTATATTTCCATCCGGGACTCCAAAAATTCCAAAATAAAATGATGCTATGCCGCTGAGGCTGAAAATTTTTGAGAGATTTATTGCGCCCACTCCGACTTCTGCAAAAGTTTTAGCTTCATAGCCATTGAATATGGAATTCATGAATGGCCATACGGGATTTCCAAGCAAAATCCAGTTCCTTATGAACCATACCGAGCCGATCAATACGGGAACAATAGAAACAATTAATACGTTTTTCCACAGGTTTCTTTTGCCATTAAAATTTTTATAGACTATAAATAATAGAACAGGCAGAATGAAAATCCCATTGTATTTTGTGAGTATTGTCAGTCCAGCAGCAATTGCAGAAAGCATTATCCTTTTTTTCAATGCAAAGTATACGCTCAGGACAGCGAGAAAAGTTATTGTTGCATCAACATAGCTAAATACGCTGTAATCAATATGCAGCGGAATGAATGTTAGGAATAACAATGAAAAAAAGGCAATTTTTCTGTTGAACAGCATTTTTGATATGAGGAAGAAAATAACTAATGTCATAGATCCCAATAAAGGAGAAATCATCTTGATTGCGAAATCAGCCACACTTTTATCGAAATTCATGAATATTTTGTATATCACTGCCGTAACTACATGAAAAAAAGGAGGCGCCCAGAAAGGCTCGTCCCTGCCGAAAAACTCGAACAGTGGAAACTTATTGTTTTCAGCCATGTATATTGCATTAGAGGCCTGCCAGCATGCGTCTCCGGAGATATGGTGCATGGATGCCAAAGAAAACCTTATCAGGGTCCCTATTATTATGACTATTATTGCAAGCTTTGTGTATTTGTCAAGGTTTTTTATTCTGTTCTTCATCTTAGTAATTTAATTACAGCATCAGCAAATTTTTTAATATTGCCCTTTTCAACCAAAATGCCGTTCTTCACAATCTCTGGGTGCGAGCCTATGCTGAAAGCAACAACTTTCTTTCCGCAAGCCTGGGCTTCTGCAGCAGTAAGATTAAAACCTTCCCATAAAGATGCAGTTACATACACATTGCAGGCTGCATAGTAATATGGAAGATCCTTGTCATCAACAAAGCCTGTAAATATGACCTCCTTATCCGCCAATTTCCTTAATTTGCTGAAATAGCTATTGAATGTAGGCTTTCCGGCAATGATAAGAGCAGCATTTGGAATCTCTTTTTTTACATTACTAAATATTTTTAATAATAAATGGATGCCCTTATGGGGGGCAATCCTGCCGACATACAGCAGTATTTTTTTATTTTTTAAATTGTATTTTGAGATTATTTTATTGCCATTTCTTTTTTTATTGAATTTCTTTTTGTCTATTTTGTTGTAAATAACTTTGCTTTTTATCCTAGACTCTTTTTCCAAAGTTTTGCTTAAATAATTGCTTACAGAATA
>Ga0209541_10009723_pt1 | contig 15509 bp, 17 predicted proteins | sample RifCSPlowO2_01_FD_184027 | JGI IMG/M metagenome (GOLD analysis project Ga0209541, IMG submission 184027) | Groundwater microbial communities from Rifle, Colorado - Rifle CSP2_plank lowO2_0.1 (SPAdes) (version 2) | ecosystem: Environmental > Aquatic > Deep subsurface > Groundwater | place...
TTGCCATTTTAATTTGGACCTTCAAAGCCACACTTTGGGCATTCATATTTTGTAGCTAATTCTCTACTATGATACGACCTTATGATATCAGCTTGACCGCACTTAGGGCATTTAAAAATAACTGAACCTTTATCGTTTGTTAACTCGGTCTTGCTTGCTGAGCATTTTAATACTTTTTCCATGAGAATTGAGGAAATTTAACTATTTATATACTTTTTTATGGGTAAATTTTAAAAAGAGTGAGAAAAAAACATAGAAATATGATAACCAAAATTCAAGGAATATTTAAACCAGAAATATTAGTCGATTATAAAACAATACGTTCTCCGGGAAAAAATATTGGTGAACAAGGAAATTTAACATTAAAAGTTTGGGGAATAAGATATGCTGGTAGTGCAAGAGATTATGAAAAAATAGCGAATGGTTTAGAATATGGAACGTTTGAAAATGAAAGGTTTGTTGTTAATGAAATAGAAACAGCAAGAGCAAAAAATGAATTAAAAACTTTATCGCCAAGAGTGTTTGCATTTGGGAGTGAATTAATAATAAGAGAAGTTAATGGTAAAGGTTTAGATTATCAATTAATGGTAGGAATGATTGAAGTTTGTGAAAGGGATTATTTAGTTGGACCTGAAGCTGCATGGAGATTTAGAAGATTAGCACTGAATGATCAAAGATATAATGATGAAATATTTAATAGACAAGTTAGAAAAGGAGAAATTACTTGGTTTAAGAAAGCACCATCTCAAGAACATTTAAAAAAAAGAAAACAAGAAGATTATAGAACATCAGCAACATTTTGGACTGCTGATAGTGAAAGAAGAGTTTTTAGATTGGTTGATTTAATACAATAGATTTATAATTTATGTTTTATTCTTAAAATTGTGCTCCTGTAGTATAGCCTGGATATATTGATTTTAGCTTTAGGATATATTGAGCAAGCTTTTTATACTCTTTCTGGTTCTTTTTCCTCCTATGATTTTGCTTCCGTCGTATAGTGGATATATTGATTTTGGCTTTAGGATATATTGAGCAAGCTTTTTATACTCTTTCTGGTTCTTTTTCCTCCTATGATTTTGCTTCCGTCGTATAGTGGATAGTACATAGCCCCGCGAAGGCTGTAACCGGAGTTCGAATCTCCGCGGAGGCGCTTAATTGTTCTCAAAATTCAATCTTACTTCAGTAATCATCTCATTCTCTAGTCAATTAAAGAACTAAACAAAAAGTTATTCATTTTTAGAAAAAGATAAAGATTACTTATTATAAACTTTGTAAAGTTACTTTTAAATATAACCTATTTAATGAAATTTTTATGACCAAGAAAGAAAGTTATGATTTTAAGAATAAGCATCTTTATCATAAAAAAATAAAAGAATTTGTTGAAAAAAGATTAAATCATTCATTAATTAAGGAAGGAGCGGCAATACATTTTGGTGCACACCAATTAATTGAAACTAAGAATGTTTTATTAGATTTAGGATTTTCTCCAAAAAAAGTTTATTATTTAGATTGGGATAAATCCTCATTAGAACAAGCAATTGAATTAAATGAAAAGGAGCATTTAGGAATCCCAAGAGAAAATTTTATTTATGGTGAAGATTGTGTTGTATTAGAAAAAATTGCTTCTGGTGAGATTAAATTAAATGGCCCATTGGTTTATGCAAATTTTGATTATCAAGGACCAATATCTATTAGAAAAAGATATACTTTAGCACTGCTTTTTGGTAAAGGTTTATTAAAGTCAGGTGGTTTTTTGGGAACAAATTATCTGGCTGGTAGAGAGGGTGATAGTGGTCAAAGTTTTGGAAGAATGATTGATGATTATGAATTTATAAAAAATCAGGTAAGAAGATATGCTTTTCCTTCTCAAATTGAAGAAACTAAAAGTTTAATGGAAGCAAGAAGTGAAGCAATTTCACGGTTTATACAATGGTTAGCAGTTTCTGGGAGATCTTCTTTAGAAATAACTGAGGATAAAAGAAGTTTTTTAAGATTGAGGTCAGATGGTAGAAAACTTATTGAAGAATATGAGCAAGCTTCAAATGGTTTTGAAAGATTTAAAGTATTATCTGGATATATATCAATTGATGAAGGATTTTATCCTTCGATTATGTATGCTTTAAAAAAAGAGGGTTATTCTGATGATATTATTAGGAATATTTTATTTAGAGATAGAGCTTTGCGATTAGGCTCCTATTTTTTTGGCGCTATTGAAAGAGGATATTATTTGAGTGATGTTAGAAATAGAATGATTTATGATTTTTGTACTTTATTGAATCTTCCTAAAGTTCCAGAAATGGGAAATGTTGCTCTTTCTTTTTCTGAAAGTGGAAATTTGATTAAGAGAGGTATTCCTAATGTGAATGATTTTAGAATAAAGGACCATAGAGCTGTTAAAAAATTTTTAAATGAAAATGATGTTCTTATGAGAAAAGTTAAATTAATGGGGATTTTAACAAAATTTGATTTGCCTAAAAGAATTCCTTTAGATAAATAAATTATTTAATTGTTAAAAATAATTAGTAAAAAACAATATTATGATGTTCTAAAACTTCAGAAGGAATATTTCTATAACCACCATGTTCTTGTTTTAATTTATCTACTATTGTTTCTAATCTTGGATTTTTTCCAATAAATAAATTATCATTTCTTCTAACAACAAAAACTGGAGAATAAGTTTGCATAGTAACATGTGCTCTCAAAGCAGGAATACTACTTACACTAACTCCAAAAGTCTCTGCCGCAAATTCATTACCATATTTAATTGCAGTCGCAGCAATAGCTGCTTTTTCATCAAAAGTATAATCATTAGCTCTAAGTCCTGTCGATGATTCTTTTAATGGTTCAGCAACTTTTTTTGGAATAGGGTGGCTATTTCTTGAAGGATGTCTGTTGGCAATGTAAGCTGATAAACTATTTACGAATTGTTGATCAACATTATATCTTTCTAAAAAAGCTCTTGTTCTTCCAGTTTCGGGTAAAATAGGTAAAGCTTCATCAATAGCAGCAATTAATTCAGCACGTGAACTAATATATTTCTTTGCAACTACAGGCTCAATAGTTTCTGAAGGAACTTTATCAGTAATTTTTAATTCAAAATCTTCTAAAACTTGGTATACATCAGCGATTCTTCCAATACCTTGATTACCCAAACTTAAACTATCAACAGAAGGTAATACTTTTGGATTGCTTAACATTTGCCCTGAAGTTACATTAGCCCAGGACATCATTCTACGTAATGAATCACCAATGTGATGACTGACTTCAACATAAACCATACATTGTGATCTATATAAATTTGTTAAAATTTCTTTTTCTACTGGAGTTAAATCTTTAGACCTACCAACCTCACTATTAAATAATTCTAAAACTTTTCTTTGTTGAACTTCAATATTTGGATAATTAGAATATATCACATTTAACTTTGCTGTTAATCTCAGATTCAATTCCAATCTTTTATCTAAAACTTTAGGCGTTGCTCTTCTTGTAGATTCATTTATTCTTGTTCCAACAGTCTTTAATTTTGGATCTGCAATACCTTTTCTTAAATGAAAAAAAGAAGTATTCATAGGAGTACCACTTTGACTATTATAACTATATTCAGCATAATCTAAAATATCATAACCCAAAAAAATATCATCAGTTGCAAATAATCTACCGCAACCTAAGGGGTTTGTTTGAAATGTTTTTTCATTACCAGATTCTTTCAAAGATTTCAAAGCAACAGTTTCATATAAAATTTCAAAGCCACCAACTAATGAAGCCAAAACTAATAACAAAGGTTCTGACAAGAATTCATCATCACCAACTAAAAAAGGTTGAATTTGTTGTTTAACTAATTTCAAAGAAGAAACATTGTGCATAACAACAGGAATATGAGCCCAAGTTTTTTCACAGTATTCAATAACCTCTTCAAAAGAAATAGTTTTAAGTACAGGAAATAAAGCACTCATATAAACTTCTTGCAATAATGCTCTTCTCATATCGCTTAAATGAAATTTGTTTCTTACAACTCCTTGACCTTGAAATTCTTCAGAAAATCTTAAAGCTGTATATCTTGCAATAGCTCCTAAATCATCCTTACTAGCTTCACGTCCACTAAGAAAATATTGTAAAGCTCCTAAACGACTTGCCATAACATGATCAACTGAATAATTCAATAAACCTAATCTTCTTTGTAAATGAGTAGTTTCTCTTCGTGCTTGAACATTAATAACTAATCCTACCTCATCAGCCAAAACTTTATTTCGATAATCAAACAATCCTCTAATTGTTTTAATTACAGTTGGACCATAATTCCTATCAAAATCTAAAGAAACAATATCTATACCAGTAACTTCATCTCTTCTAAAAGTATCAACAACCCCTTCATTAAATAAATTAATTCTAGCTAGGGGATCTCTTCTATCATTTTCTGCTTTCACTAATTTAAAAGCATTTGAAGAACAATCAACACCATAAATATTTCTCGGTTGGATACCTAAAGGTAAAAATATTTCATTAACTTCAGCAAGTGTTGAACCTGTTAATAATAATGCTTCTAAATTTGGTCTCTTAAAACCTTTACCTGTTCTAGCTTTTCTTTTTGAAACTCTACTTGAAGGAAATATATTTTGCAATTGATTCAAAACCCATTTTCTTGCTTCAGATTTTGCAGGATCTTCTCTAAATTGATTATAATCATAAGTTACCATAAAAAAAACCTTTTTAATGAATTTATAAAACTTTCTAATGTAATTACTATGAGACAATAACAAAATAACTTAATTTAAAATAATTTTTCATACATAAGTTTTTTAATAGGAAATTATTTTAAATATATTAAAATTATTTTTCTCATAATTTGATATACTAGTTTATCATATAAAAAAGTTTGTATCTAAAGGAGGTAATCTCTCAAAGTTTATTCTTTGTTATAAACCATCAAGCTTTTTAAAGATGAATTATATTTTTTTAGAGATGAAATTTAAGATTGGAGATTGTTCTTCTTTAGAACTTGCAAAAATATATGGAACACCATTATATGTTTATGATAAAATAATGATTTTACAGAGGATTAAAGAATTAAAAGAAGCTTTTCCAAATGTACAAATTTGTTATGCAGTTAAAGCGAATTCAAATCAAGAAATTTTGAAACTAATTGCAGCAGAAGGTTTAGGTGCAGACTGTTCTAATAGAATTGAATTAGAATATGCACGAAGAGCTGGGTTTGAGATGTCTAAATGTATTTTTACTTCAGTCAATCCGAAGAATGAAGATTTAGAAAAAGCATTAGAGTTGGATGTTTTGATTAATCTGGATGATATTTCAATCTTTAAACGATTAGTGAAAATTGGAACTCCTGATAAAATATGTTTTAGAATAAATCCAGGATTTGGAAAAGGAAAATTTCCAGGAATAGTTGTTGGTGGACATGGAACAAAGTTTGGGATGAATGAAGATTTAACTTTAGAAGCATTCAAGTTGGCGAAATCATTTGGAGTGAAAAGATTTGGGATACATATGATGACTGGATCTTGTGTTCTAAATGAAGAATATTTTGAGGAATTAACTTTAGTAATACAAGATATTGTTGAAAGATTAGAGAAAACTTTGAATATTAAATTTGAATCAATAGATATTGGTGGGGGATTAGGTGTGCCATACGAAAAGCATGAGAGAAAATTAAATCTGAAATCAATTGGAGATAAAATCTCTATTATTTACAGACATCCTGCTAAATTGATTATGGAACCAGGAAGATTTATCGTTGCTGAATCAGGAACTTTGTTAACCGAAGTTACAACTATTAAAAATAATTTTATTGGTGTTGATGCGGGAATGTCAACTTTGTTAAGACCTGCATTATATGGTGCTTATCATCCAATTATTTTAGCTAATAATACTGAAGCAGAATTTGTTCAAGAAATAAATATTGTTGGGCCTATTTGTGAGAATACAGATTTCTTTGCAAAAAATAGAGCAATGCCAAAAATTAATGAGGGGGATATATTAGCAATACAAGTTGTTGGAGCTTATGGGTTTGTTATGGCTTCACAATATAATGGAATCCTTAGACCTGCAGAAGTTCTTGTTGAACATTCTGAACATAAATTAATTAGAGAAAGGGAGTTGATTTAGATGGTTACAAAAGTTTACAAAGTTGGTGGAGACTCGACGGGAGTTTATGAGAATCTATTAGCATTAGGTGAATTTGCAAGGTCTGAAGCAACTTCTGTGCAAAAATTAGTTTTTGTTGTGTCTGCTCAAGCTTCTGAAAATTTTAGAACAACTGAAGCACTTAGAAAACAATTTAGAGGAGAGAATAATTTAGATGAAATAATTAAACAGCATAAAGGTTTAGTTGAAAGATGTGGGATATATTTTAATCAAGCTCAATTAAAAAAATTTGTTTTGAAAGCGAAAACATTAGAAGAAATGGAAAGCGTTGGTGAAAGAATTAATGCACCATTTGTTGCTGGTTATTTTAATAGTGTTGGAATTCCTACTCAATATAAATCGGCTCTAGATTTATTACAAACTAAAAATGGAGAAGTAGAACTTGTTGGGAATATTCCAGAAGGGGTTACAATAATTGAAGGGTTCATATATAGTTCTAAAGGAAAAATCAAAACTTTCCCTACAGGAGGATCAGAAGTTTCTGGGGATATAATTGCTGCTGGTTTAAATGCAGATATTTATGGAGTAATAAAAAATAATCCTTGGTTTTGTACTGCAGATCCAAAAATAGTTAATGGTGCATTACAGGTTGAATATTTGACATTTAGAGAGCTTGCTGAACTTGCTTATGCAGGTGCAAGAGCAATGAATGAACAAGGGATGATTAGATGTGCTAGAAATAATATTCCTATCTTAATTGGTTCTGCTACAGATTTTATGGAACATGCTACATCTGTAAAATGGGAAAGAACAAATCTTACTGAAAGGCCTTATGCAGGAATTGCATCAAAGGGAGGATTTATTGTTTATGATTTAAAACCTTCTGAGAGATTTGATTATTTAAGAAATATTTTTTCAACTTTTGCAGAAGAAGGAGTTTCAGTTGATATGGTTACTACAAATGGAGATGTATCAATTGCAATTCATAATAGTGAACCAATTACTGAGGGATTAGAATTAAAACTTCAAGCATTAAGTAAAGGATTTTCTAAAAAAGAAAATATTTCATTAGTTTCAGTTGTTGGAGAAAATATGCCACCAGCGTCAGGTTTTGGTGAAAGGCTTGTTGAATTAATTTATAGTTCTGGTTTTGAAAGACCAAGAGTTTATGGTGCAATGGCATTGCCTAAAGAAATGAGTGTTTTAGAAATTGAACAATTAGGTATGAATTCAATTAAGGGATATTTAGCAAAAGTATTATTAAGGTTTTCTGAATTTGGAATTCCAGTCACAGGAATATTAACAACTGTAGGCTCAATAGGAATACAATGCCCAGCAAATTATCATGTTGCTCAAATTCTAAGAGAAATTAAAACTCAATTTAAACCAGATTTGATAAGTGTTATAGAAACTAATAGAGGAATTCCAGCATCACCAAAGAGAACAACTAATGTTACTCTAGCAGTTCCTGAACAAGAATGTAATCAAGTTGTAAGAATATTACATAGAAATTTATTTTGATGCTACAGACATTAAGATATATCTAGGCGACCAATTGAAAAATATTTTAAGTCTTCTTTTTGTTTTAAGAGATTATAATCTAACAAATCCTTACCATCAAAAATAATAAATTTCTTGAGTCTAGTTTTTAAAATTTCTAAGTCCGGATTTCTGTATTCATTCCAATCATTTGTAATAAATAAACATTCAGAATCATTTAAAGTTTCATATTGGTCTTCAACCAATGTTAAATTAGTTAAATCAATACCCTTAGATTTCATTTCTTTTATGAATTCTTCATTTGCTTGTGGATCATGAGCACGAATCTTTGCGCCACGTTTTAATAAATCTGGAATTGCTACTAAAGAAGCTGCATCTCTTACATCATTAGTGTCTTTCTTAAAAGATAAACCCCAAACTGCGATAGTCGTTCCTGATAAATCTTCGCCAAAGAAGTTAATAATCTTTTTATTAAGTTTAAGTTTTTGAAATTCATTCTGTTCTAATATTATTTTTAGAGAATTAATTGTATGTTCATCTAAGCCCAAATCAGTAGCAGTTCTTTTTAATGCAGAAACATCTTTTCTGAAACAGCTACCACCAAAACCTAATCCAGGATGAACAAATCTTCCAATCCTTTCATCGCCTAATATTGCTGGAATGATTGCCCGCCAATTCGCACCAGATTCTTTAGCAATGTTTGCAAGAACATTTGTCATATGTACTTGTGCTGATAAAAAAGTATTGAAAGCATATTTTGATAATTCTGCATCTCGTATTCCCATAACATGAATTTTACTAGCATTATGAAGAAAAAAAGGTGCATAAATTTCTTTTAAAATTTTTTCTGCCCTTGGAGAATCAATACCAATAATTATTCTATTTGGATAAAGAGCATCCTTAACTGCACTGCCCTCTGCAAGCGTTTCAGGATTAGAGGCTACATCAAACTCTCCTGAATAATTTTGTTTAATAATATTTTTTACCATTTCACCAGTGCCAACTGGAACTGTACTCTTATCGACGATTAATTTGTAAATAGGATTATCATTTAATACCTGACCAATTAATTTTGCTACACCTTCAACATAACTAAGATTCGCCTTACCTTCTTTATCATCAAATGGCGTGCCTACAGCAATAAAAATAATCTCAGATTCTTTGATTGCAGAATATGAATCTGTAGTAAAATTTAATCTTCCTTCTCGATAATTTCTTCTAAATAATTCTTCTAAACCTTCTTCATAAATCGGCATAGTATTAGTTTCATTTTTACAATATGAATTCAAATGATTTATTTTTTTAGGATCAATATCAAAAAGAATAACTTTGTGTCCTTGGTTTGCCATTACAGCTGCATGAACGATTCCTACGAATCCAGCACCTGCAACTGAAATTTTATACATCTCTTGAAAATGGATATTTTAATTTATAATAGTTATGAAAAAGGATTCTAAATTAATTTTAAAATTTCTTTTTTTGTATCCTCGGGTGATGAAACTTCAATACATTTGACTCCAGTTTGAATTACAGGAAAATCATTTCCACCCTCTTGAAGCTTATCGCCGATAAAAAGTATTTCTTCTTTTTTGAAACCCAAGTTTATAATAATTTGTTGCATACCATAGGCTTTATCGATACCTTTTTGAGTTATATCTAAAGAGGTACCACCACCAAAATTAATATCAAATTCAGTTATATATTTTTCAAGAATTTTCTTCATTACTATTCGCTTGGAACAATCAGGGTCCCATTTACTTTTTAATTCAACAGGTGCTTGTTGTCCTAATGCAGAGAATGTAACTTGGCTTATCCTATCTTCAATCAAATCACCATAAGTAACCTCCGGATGATAATTAATTTCATCACACATTTTTTGAAGTGCAATAATAATCTTTTGTCTTTCTTCTAATTTCATATCATGATTATAAATCTGTTTCCATTCATTCTCAAATTTATAGAATGCCGTAGAACATGTTGGGAATAAAAATAATTTTTTTAATAAATTTTTATCATCACAATTAAGAGTTGCAATAAATTGTTTTTTATATTGATTGTATGTGCCTCCGGAGATAACTACTACGGATTTTTTTTCTAATAATTTTTTCAAAAGAGTAGACATTTCTTCATCCATTGGGCATTTACTCAGTGAAAGCGTACCATCAAGATCAAATACAATTAAATTATAAGCCATAATGGTCTTATTAAAATTTAATTTAAAAATATTGTGAATTTAAAAATAGTAAAATCTACATTGGATAAAATCAATTGCTTGAAATTGTTTTGTTTTATAATTATCTAATTCTGGTTTAGGTTTATTGTTAAATCTTCTAACTCTTAAATCTCCTAATAAAGAAAGTTTTCCTTCTTTTACAAAAAACTGATTTACTTTGTAAACCTCAATCCTACCTGAAGGATATTGCACTGCTAATGCTTGCATAGTTCTTGGAAGATTATCTCTTGAAAATGGTCTTATTCTTGGATCATTATTTTCTAGTAAACTTATTATTTCAGTCAATTTCATAATTAAAGTAAAAAAATAGGAATAATTAAAGATTTATATTTTGTAAAATTGAGTTTAATAGTTAAAAAATAAAAAATTATTTGGCATCAGTTCTTAATATGGAAAAATAACTTTAAGCCCTTTTACTTTTTGAAAATCTTTTAGATTTTTTGTAATAAGTGTAGAATTTTCTTGAATAGCACTTGCTGCAATTAATGCATCTGGTATGTCCATTTTATAAATTCTACTTAGATCTCCAGCTACAGCTGCAAGAGGATTATCTACTGATATTTTTCTCCATTGTTCAAGAAATTGAAGTAAGATTTCTCTTTTTTCTGAGGATTGATTTATACTACCTGCGAGAAGTTCACTTTCAGTAATTGCAGAGAAAGAAACTTCTTTATCTGAGAGAGAAGAAAAAAAAGCTATTGCTGGAGCATAACCTCTAAGATGATCAATAAAAATATTTGTATCTAAAATAATCTTTTTTTCCATCCTTTTCTTAGCTCCTTTTGATACTCAACCCCAGTTTTGTCTAAATCATTCCAAAGGCCTGCTGTTTCTTGAATAAGAGTATTACTTATCTTTTTAATTTCTATAGTATTCTCATTAATAACAAACAATACTCTATCCCCAATTTTAAGATTCTTCATTTTTCTTACATCACTAGGTAAAGTAATTTGGTTATTACGAGTAATTATTGATATTCCCATAGTAATAATTACTAGGATATACTCCTATTTAAATCTTTTGAAAAATAAAAAATTATTTGGCATCAATTATGCCTTTCTCAGAAATTCTAAATATTGCTTCACCATCCGCTAAGTATGGACTGTCAACCAACTTTGCAACTCTAGTATCACCTTTTCCACGACGTAAATAAATTCTGGTGCAACTATTGTGACCAACTATATTTCCACCGATTGCTACAGTCGGATCTCCAAAAAAAGTATCTGGTTTTGCCATTACTTGGTTTGTTACATAAACGCAAAGATTGTATTGATCTGCAATCTTCATTAATGCATGCATGTGTTTGTTAATCTTTTGTTGTCTATCAGATAATGTACCCCTACCAATAAATTCTGACCTGAAATGAGTCATTAATGAATCAACAACTACCAATTTAACATTCAATTGTTCTTTTTCTATTAAGTCTTCAATTTTTTCTGCGCACATCATTTGATGATCAGAATTGAAAGCTCTAACAACTTTTATGTTGCTTAAAATTTTTATGGGGTCTAAATTATTATTCTCACAAATTTCTTTTATTCTTTCTGGACGAAAAGTGTTTTCAGAGTCTATCCAAATAACAACAGAAGTTGGTTCACCTTCTTCGTTAACAAACAAACCATTAATTGCTAATTGATGTGCTAATGCAGATTTTCCAGAACCAAATTGGCCATAACATTCCGTTATTCCGCCAGATTCCATTCCACCATTGATCATTGCATCAAAAGATTTTGAACCTGTAGGTATTCTAATGATAGTATTTCTTTTTTCTAAAAGTTCAGCGCCAGAAGTAAAACCCATATCTAAATTATTTCTCGCAGCATTAATCATTTTTCTTGCTACTGCTTCACCAATGCCTGCACACTCGACTAATTCTCCAGGGCTTGCTACAGCCATAGACATTAGATTAGTGTAACCTGCATCTTTTAATTTCTCTGCGGTTGCTGCGCCTACTCCCGGTAAATCCTCAATTGATAGCTCCTTTTTGTTCATTTTCTCCCTCCAAGAGCAAATGTTCTTGTGCTTTTCTTAATAACACTAAAACTCGCTCTATATCTTGTTTCCTGAGATGTAGCTTTTGGTCACGAGTGAGACTATTGTTGTCCTTCCAAGTTTTTCTTATAGTTATTGTTTGATAACCAACAATACCAACATCCCCGAAATCCTTCTCGTTTTCCCATATACTTAATTCAAAGTTTCCTGACTTTAAACTTTTTAATAGCTTTGACATCTTTACTCCTCCTATACTAAACTTTTGTTTAAAAAGCCTGCGCGGGCATTTGTCCTGTCCGGGGCTTTGTTATTATAAGAAGAGATTTTATTTAAACATTTGGAAGCTTTATATGTGTTATTTATAAAAAACCGAAATATTTTCGGAAATTTACTTCAAATTTAATTCTTTTCTAGTTCTATCATAATAGTTATGATCCCCTAAATGAAATTCTATGTAAATTGAATTCTTCACTTTAACAAAAAGAATTCGATATTCTATACTACTAATAGTAAATGGATAACGAAATATTAATAATTCATTGACCTTCCAATCCTTATAATTTTGCTTTGAAGCTAAGCTAATAGGTTGAATTTTCTTTTCTAAAACATTTGATATCCAGGAGTAAATCTTTTCTGCTTTTGAATCTGATAATTGCCTACATATATCTTCAAACTTTGTTCCTAAAAATTCTATTGAATAATCGGTACTGTCTTAATTAGTATAGCTTAAATAGTAGTAAATCTTAAATTCTAATAATCCATGAGGTGATAATATGTCAAGACCAAGAACTAAAAATAAAGTTGTTTGTCAAAACAATTCTTGTTCTTTCTTTAGAAAAGAATTTGGAAAAAACATTATTAAAAGAGGAATTAACAAATCAAAACATAAACAATATATTTGTTTACACTGCAAAAAATATTTTGTAGAAACAAAGGGCACACCCTTATATCGACGAAGGTTAAGTGAAAGAAAAATAAAAGAACTTTGCAAAGAACTTGTAGAGAAAAAAGGAATAAGAGCTGTTGGACGAACAACAAATATAAATAAAAATACTATTTGCAGTTATCTTTCTGCATTTGCAGAACATGCCAAAGAAATTTCTAAATACTTAACAAAAAATTTAGGATTATCAACTTATGAAGTTGATGAATTTTGGACATTTGTAAAAAAAAACAAAAAAAACTTAAGCAAAACAGCGAGGAGGAATCTAATGCAGGTGACTTCTGGGGATATACGATAGTAAAAAGAAAATCTTATTTTTTTACTTCATTTGCTTTAGGTAAAAGAACTAATGAAACTTGCAAAATATTGTTTAATCAATTTGGGAGTTATATCCAAAATCCAACTGAAGAAAATAAACTCGAGATTTATTCAGATGGAAATTTTGAATATCAAATAATTATTCCGCAATATATTAATACCGAAAAAATTAATTATGGCCAAATAATCAAAATAAAAGAAGGAGGAAAAGTTGTTGAGAAAAGAAAAGAAATAATTTTTGGAAAACCAAAAATTGAAGACATAGAAACAACAAATATTGAAAATCTAAACACTATCTTACGTGCAAGACTTTCAAGGTTAGTAAGAAAAACACAATGCCATGCAAAGAAAAAAAAGAGTATAGAAGATTCAGTAGAACTTTTCAAAGTCTATTGGAACTTTCTAAAACCAATACATAAAAAACAAACGCCAGGAATGGAAGAAGGATTAATTCATAAAAAACTAACGTGGGGAAACTTTTTACATTGGCAATTAAGCTATACTAATTAAGACAGTACCGAAAATTTAATATATTTTGTAAATTCAGATAATTCCTTAAATGCTCTTTACAAGATTGCAATAATGCACTATCAATTTGAAGCAATACACCCATTCAGAGATGGAAATGGAAGAATTGGAAGATTACTTATTATGTTAACGCTATCAAAAGAAAAAATTTTATCACAACCATTATTATATATAAGTGAATATTTTAATAGAAATAGAAATACTTATACCGATTTATTATATGATGTAAGTTCAAAAAGTAAAATTGAAGAATGGATGATATTCTTTTTGAAATCTCTAGAAACACAAGCAAATAGTTCTTTACAATTAATTCAATCATTAGAAAAATATAAAGAGGAACTACAAAATAACATGAAAGATGTTTCTGAAAGTCCAAAAATGCATTTATTAGTTAATTTGATTTTCAAAAATCCATTCATAACAATAACTGATGTGTCAAAAGAATTAGATCTAACAATTCCTTGGGCTTCAAATTTAGTTCATAAATTAGAACAAAAGGGAGTATTAAAAGAAATAACAGGAAAAAAAAGTAGAAAAATATTTGTAGCACAAAGGATATTGGATATTTTAGAAGGAAAGTAAACATCAATGCCAACCTACTCCCATTCCAAATTAAGCACTTTTGAACAATGTCCCTACAAATATAAATTACATTATATCGATAAAGAGCCAGAAGATATTCCTACAACTATTGAAATGTTCATGGGTGATATTGTCCATAAAACTTTAGAGAAATTATATTCTGATTTAAAATATGCTAAACTAAACTCTTTAAACGATTTAAAAGATTATTATAACAATACTTGGAAACTAAAATGGAGTGATAATATACTTATAGTCAAAGAAGGACTAGATGGAAATAATTACAAAGCTATGGGAATTAAATATATTGAAGATTATTATAACCATTACAAACCTTTTGACCAACTAAAAGTTTTAGGCATTGAAACCCAAGATAAAATGCTTTTGCCTGATGGAAGTTATTATCATGTTAAAATAGATAAACTGGCTTGTAAAGGTAATATCTATTATGTTTGTGATTACAAGACTAATTCTAGATTAAAAGACCAAGAAGAAGCTGATAGTGATAGACAATTAGCAATGTATTCTCTTTGGGTTAAAGATAAATTCAAGGATGCTGAGAAAGTAGTTTTATTATGGAATATGCTAGCGTTTGACAAAGAAGTTACTTCTTGTCGTAGTGATGAGCAATTAAATGAATTAATGGTTGATACTATTTTATTGATTAAAGAAATTGAGAATTGTTCTGAGTTTTTTACTTGCACTAGTGCTTTATGTAATTATTGTGGATATAAATCTAAATGTCCTTCTTTCAAGCATGAAGTTACTTTAGAGACTAAGGATATTGAGTTGTTTAAAGAGGATTCAGGAGTTACTTTAGTTGATGAGTATTCTTCTTTGATTGAGAAAAAGAGAGAAATTGAAAATAGATTAGAAGAGTTAAAAGAAAAAATGATTAAGTATTCTACTCAAGAGAATGTTGATATTATTTATGGCTCTAATATGAAAGCTTTGGTGAAAGCATATGATAAAGTGGAGTATACTGATAAAGATAAAATACTGTCTATCTTAAAAGGCAAGGGTTTATATGAGAAATATTCAATGTTATGCACTATGAGGTTGAACTCTTCTGTGCTAAAGAAGGAAGTAGATAAAGATATAATCAAGCTTACACAATTAATTAAAGATTATAGGATTAAATTGAGTAAGAAGAAGATTTAAAGATGGCAAATCTATTTAATGAAGATATAAGAGTAAAAATTCCTTTAGTTAGCATACCCATTCAAATCGGGCACAATATGAGTTATGCTGTTATTTACTGCATAAAGGCTATAGAACCCTATATTGGGCAAATAGAACTTCTTCTTTTTGATC
>Ga0209541_10009728_pt1 | contig 15505 bp, 11 predicted proteins | sample RifCSPlowO2_01_FD_184027 | JGI IMG/M metagenome (GOLD analysis project Ga0209541, IMG submission 184027) | Groundwater microbial communities from Rifle, Colorado - Rifle CSP2_plank lowO2_0.1 (SPAdes) (version 2) | ecosystem: Environmental > Aquatic > Deep subsurface > Groundwater | place...
TGCAAAAACGGGACGGTACGTTTTATATTCTTGTTTGGCTTGAAGATGGCATGCCGAGTACAGATCAAGTGCGGGCGCGCGAGTTGACCCTTTCTTTTGGGACAAGCGCAACCTCAACTGTGTATAATCCGCTCCTTTCCGCTACTCCCTTGGGCGAATATCCGAACCAGACAACACTTACGCTCTCCGTCCCTGATTCCCCCCTGATTGTTAAGGTTTCCCAATCTGGGCGGGGACACACCGAAACCCCGACGCCAACGAATACCCCTGGCGGGGGATTAACAAACACGCCCGAACCTAGCCCTTCAGTGACCGGAACGGGTAGTCCGGCTGCAACCCAAACAATTACCCGCACCCCGAGTGCGCCGGCATCCGGCACACTAAACTCCGACACGCCGGTCTCTGCTTCAGCTTCTCCTCCAAGCCCGTCTTCATTGGCTGGTTCGGGCGCTTCTCCCACACCCGCTCTTTCAGCACTCTCCGTACTGACGAGCTTAGCTGAAAAACAGAAACCAAATATCTCAACCGGTACATTTCAACCGGCAAGACCGGCGCAGGTCCTTACCATTGCTCCTACCCCCACACTCGTACCACCACCCACTCAACAATCGGCCAGCCCTCCTTGGCTACCGATCATTCTGACAATTGCAGGAATCGGGGCAGGAATGGGATTACTATGGATACTGATTGCACGCGCTCGCACTCATCGAACTGAATATATTAATCAGTAGAGTATAAACCTTTAGCCTTATGGTGTCTGTATTAATTTGAAGTAACTGCTTTAATCCGACGCACGCCGGCAGAAGATGATTTTTCGCTCGTAATCGTAAAGTGCCCTATTTCTCCTGTATGAGTAACGTGGGGACCACCGCACAACTCCTTCGAGATTACATGCTCGTTGTCTCCAATAGTATATACCTTACATTTTTGCGGATATCGTTCGGGAAAGAACGCGAGCGCTCCCGAGCGTAAAGCATCCGCCTTATCCATTTGGGTAAAACTAACCGGCATATCCTCTTTGATCCGGGCATTGACCCATGCTTCAATCTGTTTCTTCTCTTCGTTTGTTAAGGCCTGCTCATGAGTAAAATCAAATCGGAGGCGGTCAGGAGCAACATCTGATCCTTTCTGATGAACGTGTTCCCCGAGTACTGCGCGCAAGGCGGCATGTAAAAGGTGCGTTGCAGTGTGGTTACGGAGCGCTTTCTCGTACTCTTGGGGCGACAGATCCGAGGGTATTTCACCTCCCTTGGTAATCAGTCCGTGTCCACCAAATTTTTGAGCTACACCCGCACGCGAAACTGACCGATGGGCCTCAAAAGAGGCTAGATACTCACGTTCGAAGCCGGCACTATCAACGGCCGTAGCGTCACCAAGCAAATCCTTTTGAGCATCAATAGGAATTCCATAGGTTGAATAAATCCGGAATGCTTCTTCACCACTCAAACGAGTGGTATTCAGTTTAGAAATATATACCTTTCCTTTTTCTAACGTTTTTGAAAACTGCGCCCATTCTCGCTCAAGAATTGAGCTTAATCGCTCTTGTATCCCGGAAGAAAACTGATATTCACTCTGATACATCTCGAGAACTAGATTACACAGCGCGAGGAGCTCTGCGTATGCGCCTTCAGTAATCATTACCCGGCGAAGCAAACGCCTTAATATATACTCTCTACCGAGATTCCCTGGTTCAAGATTCTCGTTGATTAGAAAAACAATTCCTTTGACGTGATCGGCAATGATTCGTTCTTTTCCTTTTGCGAACCCGAGAGGACGAAGCTTCTCAATTAAATCCGCGTACAGTTCAGTCTCGAAAACGGTTTTTTTGCCGTTCAGAACTGCCAGGAGCCGCTCTAGTCCCATTCCGGTATCGACCCCTTGGTATTGCGAGGGGATCAGGTTTCCATCCAAATCTTGGTAGTACTCGTTAAAAACGAGATTCCAAATTTCGATTCCATCAACGTAGAGTTCGGTTGTCGGGCCGCACGGGCCTTCGAGCCCCGTTGGTCCCCAAAAATTATCTTCGCGGGTACCAAGTTTAATTTTTCCGTTCAGAACACCTATTTTCCTCCAAATCCGAATTGATTCATCATCTAAAGGTATATTCTTTTCTCCTCGGAACACCGATACTTCAATTCGGGCAGGATCGATTCCCAACCCTTGCGTGCTTGTTACAAACTCCCACGCCCAGGCAATCGCATCTTCTTTAAAATATGGATCGCCCTTGCCCCCCTGCTGATATCCGAAACTGAAGTTGCCCAGCATCTCAAAAAAGGTCAGGTGTGTATCATCCCCGACCTCGTCAATGTCAGAAGTACGAAAGCAGGGCTGAATCGTCACTAACCGCTTACTCTTGCTTTTATCGGGGCTGGTATAAAACTGCTTAAACTGCTGCATCCCGGCGGTCGTAAAAAGCACCGAAGGGTCGTCGAGGGGCACAAGAGAACTCGGCGCATGTTTCGTATGATTACGCTTTTCAAAAAAATCAATAAATATTTTGCGAAGCTTCGTACTCGTCACAACTTCAGCGTATCAGGTAGGAAGAGATAAAAAAAGAATTTCCCCTCTAGAAAAGATTCCGAATAAAGTTCAACGGATTCAACGAGCGCCAAAATGCACCGTCGTCGTCTTGAGGAGGCTCAAAAACTTTTGGGGGCTCCTCTTGAACCCATTGCTTACCGTACAGCTGGTCATACACATCTTCGGAAGATAAAACCTCCTTGATATACGCTTTTGTTACACGTGGTACACCTTCGAGGTTTTTTGTATCCGCGTACGTACGTGCAAGTGTACAGCCTGCATTATAAGCAACCAGCGCCGCTTCTTTTGTACCGCCGCAAAAATCAAGCTGGCTACGCAGGTACGATACCCCTAAACGGATATTGATTGCCGGATCGTACAACTGGTTCAGGGTGAAATCACTGAGGCCTATTCGAGAAGCTTGCGCCCGAGCTGTGAGAGGCATCAGCTGCATTAAACCGCGCGCGCCAGCAGGAGAAACTGCTTTCGGGTCAAAACCACTTTCTTCACGAATAACTGCCGCGACAAAATTGCGCTCCAGGGCAAATTCATCTGCGTTTAGCGCAATCTCATTTTTGTAATCCAAGGGGTACAAAACATCCCCCCACACTCGTGGATAAACAAATACGAAAAGCAGTCCGGCTACTAACAGCAACCCGATCGCGATTCCAATCCGAATTAATCGCCACCGCATGGTACTACTATATCAGTGTGAAATATGGAAAAGGGAAATTCCTTCGAGGAAGTTCGAACCGCGATGTATACGGGTATTGTCATTTGACATACGAGAAAGCAGAAGTCTCTTTGAGGAAACTCGCGCTCGTCGGCATGAAAGTTTTCGGCTCATCCTTCGAAAAACTCAGGATATCGCAGGGAAACTTTGTGCCTCCTCTTGCACGAAATGCAAGCATTTCGTGCAGTAAGAACAAGCGAGCGCGTAGCGAGGAGGGCTCGCTGGAAGCCCGACAGAGCGGTTCCGAAGAGAGACTTGTGCTTTCGTCTTCTACAAACGCTCTACTACCGCCTTTGCAGCGGGCGACGATATCCCCTTTGTGGTCATAATTTCTTGCAGCGTTGCGTTTTTCAAACGCGCAACAGAACCAAATTTTCGCAGCAAGGCATTTTTGCGGTGCGCTCCAATGCCCGGAATTGCATCGAGGACGGATTCCTGAATTTTTTTCACTCGTAAGCTCCGTTGAAATGTAATCGCAAAACGATGTGCTTCATCGCGAATAGCGCGGATCAAATTAAGATCATCTAGAAGCCGCGCTCCGTCAAACAGTAAGTCTAAACGATTACGCTGTGGACCTTTAGCGACTGCCACAATCGGAAAGGAGAGGTCATTTTCCACAAGTACTCTTTTGACGGCCGTCAAGTGAGCTTTGCCGCCGTCAATGAGAATCACGTCCGGCAGAGGCCAATCTTTTTGGTGATTTATGAAGCGCCGGGTGACCATATCAACAAGGGCGCCAATGTCGTTCTGGCTAAACTTACGCATGCGAAAACGCCGGTATTGGTCTCGCGCCGGCTGCTCCCCTACGAAAACAACCATACTGCCGACAATCCCCTCGTTATTTAAATTAGAAATGTCGTAACCTTCGATCCGGATCGCTTGTCCTTCTGCCTCATCCGCTTCGTGAATCAATGCGATATCTTTCAAATGTTCAAATGCGTCCAATTGTGTTTTGAGAGAGGCAGCACGTTCAAATGAAAGGGCGCGCGCGGCTGTTTGCATTTCCTTTGTAATCGCTCGTACTAAATCAACTCGATTACCCCGCAAGAATGCACGTAAACGCTGAAGGTCGCGAGCGTACTCTGCTGGGGTGGCACCCCCCAACCATGGTGCCTTGTGCTCTAGACCATAAAAATAGAGATTCGGCCGATCCGCATACCCCCCAACCATACGAAAAACAAATACCCGCCGGATCGCATCGAGAGCTTTGCGCAGCAGGAATCCGCTCAAATACGGTCCGAAATACCATGCACTCGTGTCGCGTTGACGCTCGAGTTCGCGCGCCCGCACAAGCTCGACTGCCGGATAATACCGATCAAGCCATTCTTTTGAACCTTTATTAAGTACTGTGCGCGTTTTTCCCGTCTGAAGCCGAGGCAGGCGTGCCTTATGTATCTTCACGTACAGATAGCTTTTATCGTCTTTGATTCGCACGTTATAGCGAGGCATTAGGCGTTTAATTAGCTCCGCTTCTTTAAGCAGGGCTTCCAGTGCCGTAACGGTTGTAATCGTTTCGATTGTCGTAACTTCGCGTACAAGCTGGGCGATTCGGGAATCGTGCGCTTTTTGAAAATAGGATGTGACTCGATGGCGCAGCGACGTGGCTTTGCCCACATAGATAACCGTACCGGTGCGATCACGCATCAAATACACACCGGGGGTGTCCGGGAATGTTTTTACGAGTTCAAGTAATTTGGATGACATAGATAATTCATTATACGAATTTAATCGCCGATATACACTTCTCGCGCCCGATTTCGAAGCGTATATCGGCTTTATTTTTTAAGTTTGCTTTTTTCATTCTTAATTTAAATAAAACAGAGCCCCGGCCCCAATCCTGCCGCAGTTTTACGAAGAGCAGGGGATGGGGCGCGGGGCCTGGGGCATGCCGGGAAGGGGTAACCCGGCGGGGGCAGGGACTTACTCCACCCGGTGGGTGGCGGGGGCTCTCAGCTTATTGAGCGCGGAGTTGTCCCAGAAGGAGTGAAGTCGTATTCGGCGGCGATGTCGAGCAGAAGCGCGATGGTACAAAGGGCCTTCATCATGTCGGCCTTCTGTGTTCCTCGAAGTTTCGTATCGCGCACCATCGAACACCACCCAACATCGGACGATCTGGTTTCGATCACGAGTTTGCTGAACATTGCGTCCAACAAATTGTTCGGCTCGCGAATCATCGCCTGGAAGATCTGGATCGTTTCGGAGGTGATTAAAGGAAGGTCGCGACCATCCTGGAGATACTCTTGTCGAAGGGCAAAGAGCCATTCGCCAATAAATCTCCAGATGGAATCTTCGACTTTCGCCGTTTCGCGCAGATCCTTCATCACCAGAAAAAGACCGCGATTTTCCGATTCGAGTTCCCCCATCATCGAATCGTACCAGTCTTCGAGGCCCCGAAGTTCCTCGATAAACGTCTCGTTTTCGGTGATGAACGGCATCACCATATCCTCCGTACGGGCGGAAATCCGCCGCAAATGAGGAACAAATGCGTAAATCGATTCGGGGAAGACGAATCCCCTCGTCTGATTGATTGACTTAGAGACCATCTTTTCACCTCACAAGTTGTCAAACCCGATCGCCGAAGCGATCAAGCAATAGCTAGTATACAGAACCCACCAAAAAAGTCAAGCCCTGTACCAGGGCGAAGCACGGTACAGGGCGCAGACCCCGTACTCATTCCCGACACGAAACGCGGATGAATAATCCGATGTGGAGTATTCGAGAACGTAGTAGCGGGGTCAAGCCAGCTAGAAATCACGCCCGCGCTTTATTTATTTCGTTCTAGAATCTTTTTTACATACTGGCCGGTGTAGGAACGTGTAATTCCGGCCACGACCTCAGGCGGGCCGGCCGCAATCATCTGCCCGCCCTTGTCCCCGCCTTCCGGGCCTAAATCAATAATCCAATCCGCGGATTTAATCACGTCTAAATTGTGCTCAATTATAATTACAGTATTCCCCTGATCGGTTAAACGTTGCAGGATGCCTAGCAAGCGCCGCACATCTTCAAAATGCAGCCCGGTGGTCGGCTCGTCCAAAATATAAACTGTTTTTCCGGTAGCGCGTTTTGAAAGCTCAGCTGCCAGTTTCACGCGCTGCGCTTCTCCCCCCGAAAGGGTTGGGGCGCTTTGACCGAGCTTTAGGTATCCGAGCCCTACGTCCACCAGAGTCTCGAGTTTATCCTTCACCGGCGGAATCTTGGCAAAGAAATCAAACGCTTCTTCGATTGTCATATCGAGCACGTCCGCGATTGATTTGCCTTTGAAACGGATATCAAGCGTTGCGGCACTGTAGCGTGCACCGTTGCAGACTTCACACGGCACGTACACGTCCGGTAAAAAGTGCATTTCGATTTTATTTTGTCCTTCGCCGTGACAGGCCTCGCACCGCCCCCCTTCTTTTCCACCAGTCCCTCGCCGAGCAGACACGTTAAATGAAAAAGTTCCCGGAGCATAGCCGCGCGCACGCGCCTCCGGAGTACTCGCAAAAAGAGTACGGATCGGGTCAAAGGCCTTTACATAGGTTGCTGGGTTGGAGCGTGGTGTACGGCCAATGGGGGACTGGTCAATATCAATTACCTTGTCGATCTCATGCATTCCCTCAAGACGTATATGCGCCCCAGCTCTTTCCCAACCATGATGCAACTTGGAATAGAGGGCGCGGTAGAGGATTTCGTTCACAAGGGTGGACTTCCCCGACCCCGATACTCCTGTGACGGCCGTGAATAAGCCAAGTGGAAACTTGACATCGATATTCTTGAGGTTATGTTCACGCGCACCGATTACGGTTAGAAACCGTCCAGAATGCTTACGTCTTTCGCGGGGGATTTCAATTTTTTTCAGGCCGCTTAAATACTGCCCGGTAAGTGAGTTAGAATTGCGTTCAACTTCAGCGGGCGTTCCCTGTGCCACAATCTCCCCACCGTGGATTCCGGCGCCCGGTCCTAAATCAACCAGAATGTCGGCAGTACGCATCGTTTCTTCGTCGTGCTCGATTACAATTACGGTATTGCCCGCCTCTTTCAAATGCACGAGTGTGTCCAAAAGGCGGCGATTGTCACGCTGGTGTAACCCGATCGAGGGTTCGTCCAAAACATATAAAACACCCACGAGCGCTGCGCCGATTTGGCTCGCAAGCCGAATCCGCTGTGTTTCACCACCCGAAAGCGTGGCAGCCGCGCGGTTGACCGTAAGATATTCCAGCCCGACATTTTTTAAAAAGGTAAGGCGCTCGATAATTTCGCGCAAGACGCGCTCGGCGATCTTTTGCTCGCGCGTTGATAAATCTAAACCGCTAAAAAAAGTCAGTGCTTCAGTAATGGGGAGTGCGGTTACCTCCGCGATCGAACGAGTGTTGATTTTTACCCCCAGCGCTTCTGGTTTAAGGCGCGCGCCTTTGCACGTCGGGCAGGGGAGGTTAGTCATAAAACGCTCAATCTCTTCACGGACCACTTCCGAAGTGGTCGTGCGCCAACGCTCCTCCAGCATCGGGATCATCCCCCGAAACCACATTCCGAACGTGCGGTTATGCCCACTTGAGAAGAACCGTACTCGAACCTTGACCGGCCGGCTCGCTCCGTAGAGCATGGTATCGAGCTGATCTTTGGTAAGATTTTTAACCGGTGTTTGAATTGGAATTCCAAACTCGTTTGCGGCCGAAATAATTAAGGCGGCATAATAGCGAGCGTGTTCAAAACTCCACGGCAAAATTCCCCCACCGGAAATTGTCTTTTCTTCATCAGGGACGACAAGTGCTGGATCAATTTCGCGCTTAAAGCCCAGCCCGGTGCAAGTCGGGCAGGCGCCATACGGAGAGTTAAACGAAAAAATGCGCGGTTCGATTTCGCCAATCGAAGAACCATCGTAGGGGCAGGTGAGCTGCTCGTTGAGAGTTACCTCTTCACCTTTTTCGGGCGCTAAAGTTACAAGCCCTCCCGCTCGCTCAAGACTTGTTTGAATCGCCTCAGTCAAACGGATAGTCGAATCCTCGGACTCCTCCAACAGGAACTCGTCCACGACCGCTTCAATTGTGTGCGCTTTGTAACGCGCAAGCGGAACGCGTTGGTTAAGTTTATGTAATTTCCCATTGATACGTGCGCGCGCCACTCCGTCGGAATATAAATCCTGCAAGAGTTGATGATAGGTCCCCTTGCGTCCGCGCACTACTGGTGCAAGCACGAGGACGGTTTTACCGGCCATAAACTCTTTCGCGAATTGGACCATCTGATCGACGGTAAAGGCGCGCACGGGTCTGTCGCATTTTGGACAATGGGGCGTTCCAACGCGCGCAAACAACACGCGTAAATAGTCATAAATCTCGGTCACGGTCCCGACAGTTGAGCGCGGGTTGCGGCTCACGGCTTTTTGATCAATCGAAATCGCAGGCGAGAGCCCATCAATGTGGTCCACATCGGGCTTTTCCATTTGCCCTAAGAACTGACGGGCATAGCTGGAGAGCGATTCCATATACCGGCGCTGACCTTCGGCGTAGAGCGTATCAAATGCCAATGACGACTTTCCCGACCCTGAAATACCGGTAAACACAATTAATTTATTACGCGGCAAATCCAGCGAAATATTCTTCAGGTTGTGTTCACGCGCGCCGCGGATTGAGATGACATTTTCCATCTGAGTAATTTTATCATTTTTAGACGCAAAAAGCAGCTCGAATCCTACACTCTTACTCTTAATCCAGTGCGGCTACGAATTACATACCTATTGAGCCAAAAGTTTAGTACACTGAAGGCATGTCACCTGAGCACAAAGGCGGTCCGCCGCAGGACAAACCGAAACCGGACAAAACAGAACAACCCGCAATTGTAGAGCAGGAAGAAGATGAGCCCTCGTTTTCCGAGCAATTTGCCGAACTTGCAAAACGGGCGGAAACGGTATGCGACGCGAATGTGAGCGATCAAGCAAAATCAATTGCTAGACGCTTACAGAGGCAGTTAGAACTTCTTACGAAAACTACGCAAAAAATTGAAGTCTGGGACTCCTCCCAGACAGTAAAAGAGGAAGCAGTCGCGGAAGAACTTGTCGAGCGGCTCTATGGGCCCGCACCGGTGGTGACAGAGCTCTGGCGCGTTCCGCAGTTTAGTGAAGAATCCTTATTGCAAGATATTATTACGGACGCCAATAACAGCCGTTTTGAGTTTTCCCAATGGCTCAAAGATCAATACGGGATTGAACCGATATTCCCCAATGTGGAGATTGATTCGTTTAATTCTGTTTTCCACCGAGATGGGGCGGGAAGTCCGCTCATAACGCCCGATAAAAGTCGTGATCAACTCATTTTGAATGTACTGCGCCCCGGCGTTGTAGAAAACGGAAAGGTAATATCACAGGCGATCGTCTGGCGCGCACTTTATGACACCAAAGAGCTGGAGAATGATGAGCCAGTTGCGCGCCCTGAATATCTAGAAGAACAAGGCCCCGTGGGTCAGGAGCAGTCGGCTCAACCTGAAAAGGTGACTGCCGAATCTCTTTCGCAGCACATACATGACACAGTAGAAAATCTTAGAGGTGAGGCCGAACGAGCAAGTAAAAAAGTAAAAGTCTTGATAGAAGGACTACTCTATAAGTACCGGGAATTCTCTACCCTTATTGAAAGCATCACGAAAAATGATGACTTAGACGATATCAAAAACAATACCTTAGCTACTTTTGATCTTCCTCGAATTACTGATCCTGTTAAGATTCCCATGGGAACCATAGATCCACAAGAGTTAGCAGCAGTTTTCAAATACCTGAGTGAACTCAACGCCATCGCGAACTCGCTCAAAGCGTGGCTCGTAAAAGAACACAAAATCGAATTACTCGTTCCTATTGAAGGCGATATGTTTGACCCCAAGATTCATGAAGATAACCCGCTCCACCGACTACCTACCCACACCGATAAAGATCATAACCGTATTTACGCAATCCTTAGAGCAGGGGTAAAACAAAATGGCAAAGTATTTGCAAATGCATTCGTGAAACGGTTTGTTTTGGTTGTAGACACTCCTAAAACGGAGCCGAAGACAGACGAGGGTGTGTAAGCCCCTGGTTAGTGCAGCATTTTTTTGAGCTCGTTTAATTCGTCTCGCACAAAGGCGGCTTGTTCAAATTGGAGGGCGGCAGAAAGTGCCTTCATTTCCCGCTCTTTTTCGGCAATTAACTGATTTACATCCCGATTAAGTTTAAGGTCTATTTTTGCGACATGCTGGGCCGTACGCATTTCGTCCGTCACAATCGAGCTAATGTCTTTCACGATCGTGAGTGGTGTGATCCCGTGTATTTTATTGTAAGCGAGCTGTTTTTCCCTGCGGCGGTTTGTCTCATCAATCGCCCGATGCATCGAACCAGTTACTTGGTCGGCGTACATAATTACTTTTCCGACCGAATTACGCGCGGCGCGGCCGATGGTTTGAATCAGCGAGGTATCCGAACGCAAAAACCCTTCTTTATCAGCGTCCATAATCGCCACGAGCGACACTTCCGGCAAATCAAGACCTTCTCGCAGTAAGTTTACGCCCACAAGAACGTCATATTTTCCACGCCGTAGATCGGAAAGAATATCCACGCGTTCCAGTGTTTGAACGTCGGAATGTAAATACTGCACTTTCACGCCCACGCCTTTAAAATATTCAGTCAAATCCTCAGCCATCTTTTTGGTGAGTGTCGTAATGAGGATTCGTTCTTCGCGCTCGACGCGCACGTGGATTTCTTCCATAAGGTCATCTACTTGATTAGTAAGCGGCCGGACGTCAATTTCAGGATCCACCAAACCAGTGGGGCGGATAATCTGTTCGGCGGTTACACCTTCGGGCGGTTTGGAATGTGATAATTCATAAGAAGCGGGTGTGGCTGACGTATACAGCTTTTGATGCGTTTTTTTGTTGAATTCCTCAAACGTGAGAGGGCGATTATCAAAAGCCGACGGCAAGCGAAACCCGAAATCTACTAAATTACGCTTACGGGCGCGGTCACCTTCGATCATCCCTCGAATCTGGGGTAATGTTTGGTGCGACTCGTCAATCACTGTAAGAAAATCATCGGCTTGTCCTGAACCTGCCTGCCCTGAGCCCGTCGAATGGGTCGAATGGAGGAAAAAATCAATTAGTGAATAGGGCGGCTGGCCAGGTAAGCGGCCATCAAAATGGCGAGAGTAATTTTCGATTCCGTTGCAGTAGCCGTGCTCGCGGATGAGTTCTAAATCGTAATTAGTACGGCGTTCCAAACGTTCGGCTTCCAATAGTTTGCCTTTATCTCGCAGCACCTTAAGTTGATCCACTAACTCAAGCTCAATTGCTTTGAAGGCCCGTTCGAGCTGGTCAGGCGCAACTACATATTGCTTGGCTGGAAAAAGCATCAATGTTTTATGCTCACCTAACGATCGGCGGGAAACAGGGTGAAACGCTGCGATACTTACCAGACGGTCGTTCTCTAAGGTAAGCCGATATAAACGTTCTTCGTTGGTAGGCATCACTTCCAACGTTTCTCCCTTCAAACTAAAGGTTCCACGGCGCAGCTCTCCCTGCGTGCGGTTAAACTGCATATCAACCAACCGGCGGGTAATCGCGATTCGGTCGAACGGCTTTCCAACCTCGAACATTACTGTTGTGCTCTGGTATTCTTCAGGAGAGCCAAGCCCATAAATACAGGAAACGGAAGCGACGATTATCACATCCCGCCGCGAGAGAATCGCTTGGGTGGCGGCATGCCGGAGGCGGTCGATCTCGTCGTTGATGTCGGCTTCTTTTTCGATATAGGTGTCGGAGTGAGGGATGTAGGCCTCGGGCTGATAATAATCATAGTACGAAACAAAATACTCGACTGCGTTTTTTGGGAAAAACGAGCGGTATTCTGCCGCAAGTTGAGCCGCGAGTGTTTTATTATGGGCAATTACTAGAGTCGGGCGATTGAGCGCCGCGATAACATTGGCAACAGAGAATGTTTTGCCGCTCCCGGTCACACCCAATAACGTTTGGTGCGCGTTGCCCGCTTTCAAACTTTTCACTAGCCCATCAATCGCCTTCGGCTGATCACCAGCAGGATTGAATTTTGATTGCAACTGAAACTTTTCCATAGGGTTCAGTATAACGTGTCTTTTGAGGTTTAAAAGTATAAATATGCCGTTCTATATAAAAGGGACGCCTGTGTCGCTATCGCAACCCAGGCGCCAAAACCAATCTGCCGCTCTACACGCGAGACTCAACCTTTGCCTCCAAGAGGATCTCACCGACGCCCTCGGCGCAGTTGAGGCAAATGAGGTAAAGGCGCTCACGGTCAAACGGAGTATACGCAGGCATGTAATGCCAGATGAGCCGTTTGCCGCAGCGCGGGCAACGGATGCGCTTCTCATGACATGCAAACGCGGCGATTTCATCTCCATAATGTCTGCCTGCCTCCTCTACTCGCTCCTTGAACGCTATCCAAGAGAGCCACGGGCCTTCCTGGGCCGAATCGTACCACTGGATGTGCTCGCGTTCGTAAACGCCGGTAGGCGTACGCTCGCCGAGGGTTCGATCCTGCACACTCTTCCAGTAGAACAGAAGACCGAGTCCGAGCAATGCCCCTAACCCGATCCACTCTGCAGGTTCCATTTTGCGTTCCTCCTTGCGACCTGAGCCGCAGAGTCCTCTCCTCGGTTCCTAGACCGTCACCGGGAGTTGAAGTTCGTCCTCAAGGGCTTTGAGGTAATCGCGCGGCCACGTACCGTGCTCAACCAGCGCGAACACGATGTCGCGCAGCTTGTAGCAGGAGTAGAGGCGCTCAAACCCTTGCGCGCGCAACGTGTTGAAGCCGCCTTGCTCGCGATCCACGACCACGAGAATCGGCATATTGGCGGTCTGGTAGCCGTCCTGGTCGAGCTTGGAGAGCGCGTCGAAGATCGACCCGCCTTCTGTAACGACGTTGTCGAACAGCCAATATGTGTGGTTGGGTGACGGCTTTCCGTTGACCCAGCACTTCTGATTGGCGCCATGTATTTTTTGCGCCTCGCGCATTACGCGGGCAAGCAACGCGACTGAACGCACCGGATTCCCCAGGTTCAGCAGCTGACCCAAACCCACCAGTGAGGCCGCAACCGCGATTGCCGTTGCGACAGTCGGAATCGCGATCAGGCATGGACACTGATCGGCTTCATTGCACTCGCGGTAAACGACTCTGCGCACCTTATCACCCAGCATCTGTAGCAGACGCGGGTCATCCGTCACATCTTCGCGCCCGCCAAAGTAGAAATGGGATTTCCCTCCCCCGCTCAGCGTGAAAGGTTCCTCGGTGAACTTGACAGTGCCCGCACTCCACATCTTGAGAATGACGCGGTTGTCAAAGTCGTAAAGGAGCGTCCCAGAAGGACACTCGAGGATCGAAAAGGGTCGGTCTTGCGTATTTGCCATTTTTCCACCTGCTTATTCTGTTGTTCAAGGGCCAAACCCCCCTCGTAACGTTTCAGAGGGTACGGTACGCTAAAGATACGAGGATTTCAATGTCACGCCGCACAATGCTCGAATTTTTTGCTTGGTATGGAGTCGCGGCGGTATTAGTGGCGTTTGCTTTGTTGATTGCGGGAATTGTAGACATCCACAGCCCGATCTATGCCGTACTCAACTTAACTGGTGCAATTGGGATCGGTTGGCACGCCTACAAAAAACGCGACTACCAACCCGTTGTGACGAATATTATTTGGACGCTAATTGCCCTCTGGGGCCTCGTCAATATCCTGAAATAACGATGAAGCGGGTTGCGCGCTGGGGCATTTTTGGGGGAATGATCGTGTTGGCGCTGATTTCAAGCGCGAGTGCGGCTGGCGCGGCGCTCTTTTCGATTTACACCGACCGTATACTCGCGCGCACCGAGGTCGCGGGGATTACCGTTTCAAATCTATCGCTTGAGGACGCGAATGCACGTATTCTTGCCTCGATTGATCAACTCGAAAAAAAGCCCCTGACGTTCAAACTCGAAAGTACAAAAAAAACCCTGACGCTTGGAGAGCTGGGAATTACAATCGACCGACAGGCAACGCTTGCCCAATTAATAAACTTCTCGCAACTTGATTTCCCTTTACGAGTTCAAACGTGGCGCGACTTTTTCCGCCAAAAATCACTTCCTCTTGTGGCAACGTTTGATGAGGCGCGTGTAAAAGCAGCGATTGAGGAGCAATTCGGGATTCAAAACAGTGCCACAGACGCGGCGCTAACCGTTGAGAAAGAGGGGTTGGTCGTGCAGCCAGCCAAAACCGGGCGCTCGTTTGACCTAGCGGGCACAGTTGAAGAATTGCGTTCCTATATCAATGGCGCAGGCGACTCAGCGGTCACACTTACCTTCTCTACAAGCCCGCCACGGGTAAGCACGCAAGCGGCAAAAACTGCGAAAACGCAGATTGAAGCAGCGCTAAATCCCTTAACACTCACATACGCAGAAACCACATATACTATTCCCGTTGCCGATCAGTACAACCTTATTGTGTACGAGGCGGCTGAAAAGCGGCTCAACTGGAAACTGGACGAGAAGAAATTGGAAGAGTACCTTGCGAAAACAATTGCGAAAAAGGTCAATATAAAAATGATTCCCCACACCGTGCAATCCAACGATGGCGCGGTTGTGTTCGAGGGCACGGACGGAGCAGAAGTGCAGGTGGGGGAACTGGCCAAACGCATCCTGGCTGCGTACGAAAAGAATACCGAAAAAAATCCGATCGAGATCCCTGTTAAGGTAATCGCGTTTACCCAAAAGGCGGTTGACCCCGAGTACGAAGGCGGACTCTATGAGGGCACGTATATCTACATCAACTTAGCAAGCCAAAAACTGTTTGTGATGGAGGGGAACAACAAGATTTCCGAACACTTGGTCTCGACCGGTAAAGCGGGCCTTCCCACGCCCAAAGGCACGTTTTATATCAAAAATAAAATCCCGTTTGCCTACTCGCCGCTTTACAAACTATGGATGCGCAATTGGAACGCGCTTGCCAAGAATCCAGACGGCTCTGGCTATGAGGGCTATGGGATCCACGGTTTACCATGCTTTGACCGCGACTGTAACCGCATTGAAGGGGAGAGCCACCTGGGCCGGCCGGTCTCCCACGGCTGCGTACGGCTGGGCCTGGACGCCGCACAGTACTTTTTTGAGAAAATCCCGATTGGAACCCCGGTTGTCATACGGTAACTAAAAAAGAGCAGTTTTCGACATGCTCGGGTCGTCGGAGTAGATATGCTTGCGGGATCGTTTTGATCTTCATAGCTTTTTCAACTCCAGATAGTAGCGTACGCCCCGGGGCG
>Ga0209541_10009732_pt1 | contig 15503 bp, 23 predicted proteins | sample RifCSPlowO2_01_FD_184027 | JGI IMG/M metagenome (GOLD analysis project Ga0209541, IMG submission 184027) | Groundwater microbial communities from Rifle, Colorado - Rifle CSP2_plank lowO2_0.1 (SPAdes) (version 2) | ecosystem: Environmental > Aquatic > Deep subsurface > Groundwater | place...
CTATAACTTATATTCATCAGTTAAGCCCTACAGGGGTTACTATTTTAGAAGAGACTACGACAACTACAATACCTGAGACAACTACAACTACCTCAAGCACAACTACTACAATACCTGAGACAACTACAACTACCTCAAGCACAACTACTACAATACCTGAAACTACAACCACAAGCACTACCACAACCCTGCCTGTGAATGAGACAACAACTACAACATTACCAGCTAATGAGACTACAACCACAACCTCGACAACTACTACAACAAGCACTACAACTACAACCTTGGAAGAGGATGAAGATGATGATTCCAGCTCTAGCAGTTCAAGCAGCCCAGTCAGCAGCAGTTCCGGGTCTGATAAGATGGCTAAGTTGATTGCTGAGAGAAATGCCAGAACAACCACTACAACAAGCACTACAACTACTACAACAAGCACAACAACTACAATACCTGAGACCACAACAACACTGCCAGCAGTGATTCCTGGAAATGAAAGTGCTAACAGCACCTGGTTTGGAAGATTATTTAACAGGGTTGGAAACGGGTTCAGGGGGATGACTGGTGGGGCTGTTAATGCTGAAAAAGGAGTATTAAAACTGCAAAACCTTATTTTATTTGGGTCAATAATGGTAATAGCTGTTGCTTACTTTGTAGTGAGAATCAGGTGGCTTAAGAAGAAAGATTTAAATAAAAAGCAGAATTAATTGCCTGTATGGAAAAAAAGGGGCAGGTTGCTACTGAATACCTGGTTATTATTGGCTTTATACTGGTAATTCTTGTGCCGATAACTATTATTTATTTTAAATATACTGGCTCAACATATGATATTGTTGGTGGGAGCAAAACCGGGCAGATTGCCAATGAGATTGTAAAGGCTGCAAATGAGGTGTATGCTTTTGGTGAAGGAAGCCAGAAGAAGATTAAAATGGGCTTTCCAGATGGAATAGACAATGTTGGCTTTGAAAAAAGGGAAATCGTGTTTAGGTTTAAAGACTCTAAAGGAAGGTTTAGTGAGATTGTTGAGGTTGCGGATACTGATTTTGCTGCAACCACTATACCAATAACTCCTGGGCAGAAAGAGATTATTGTAAGGTCTTTAGGAAATAGAGTGGCTGTGACAATTGCCTGCAATAGTGGAGAGACAAAACCGGGAGATGCAATGATATGCAATGCTTTATGCAATCCTCCAAAATCTTCATGCAGTTTAACCTGCAGCAACAGGGCATGGACAGCTATTAATTGTGTTTAAGGTGTAAAATGAAAAAAACCCAGGTTTCAATTGAGTTTATGGTTTTTGTTGGGGTTGCGATAATCCTGCTGTTGATTTTTACAAGCGTGGCTGCTTACTATATTAAAATAACTTCAAGGCAGCAGGCTTATTATTCCGGGCAGGAGCTTGCTGCAAGCATTAAGAGTGAGATTAACACTGCTTCAATGGTTGAGAATAATTACAACAGAAAAGTAAGAATTCCTGGGCAGTTAAATGGAAAGGATTATGGATTAGAGATTGCTGGGAGAGAGGTTGTTGTTGCTTATGGGGGGAATGATTATTCTGAGCTGATTGCCAGTGAGATTGCTGCAGGGAATGGAATTGATGTGAATCCTGTTAGGGGGAATGGTGGGTTTTTGAAAGTTAGCAAGGATGGCTCTGGGGTGATTAAGGTTGAGCTGGTTAGCTAAACAAAAATGTGTCAAGATGGATTGTTAGTGGGTAAAAAGATTTCCTAAGTGTGATGAATCTACTATCTCTGATATTTCAGTTATTTTCCCGCCAGCATCATACTCAATAAAACTCATGCCTTTATTGCTATAAGCGCTACCATCTTTAGCATAACCCTTATCTGACCACTCAACAGCCACTACATGACTTTCGGCTACTAGCCTTTCAATATTAAATTCCAATCCCTGTGGTAATTGGAACCTTAATTTATCTAGCAGTTTTTTAATTCCTAAGGTGCCAGAGTATATCCCTCCCACAGGCTTTATTGCATGTACTCGCCATACAATTTTCTCGCTACATAAACCAAGAATTTTTTTGTAATCCCAATTACTGAAACCATCAAAAAATTCTTCTGTTCTTTGTTTTAGCATATTCTTCATTTTACATTAACCCTTTTATCTTTAAGTAGCTTTCAAAATACCTTATTGACTTTTCATATTCTGGATAACCAGAGATAAGATTATCAACTCTATGCTTATACTCACCAGAGGAGTAATAATCCCTAGCAATTTTTCTCCTAATCCCCTCTAGTTCTTCATTTGGTATGCTTCTCTTTATTCCTGCTATGTTCTGTGCGGCGTCTGATGCTCTAAAAAGAGCGTATATCCCTTTGGGGTCCACACTAAAACCGGAAGCTAATCTTTTTCCTAAATGCTCTGCGAAAAACTGCCTGCCATCAGGGGACTCAAAAGTTGGAACATAATATGCAATTCTTATTTCGTGTGGAAGAGATTCCTTAATAATCCCGGCTCCATGAGACAATGCTTCTATATCATCCTGGCTGCTGATAAAGTAGAAGTTCCTTGAACAGATCCCATTCTTATGGGCCTGGTCATTATACTCCTGTAAATCATTTATTGTATTTAGCCTTCTGTAACTTTTAAGATTATTTTCTGAAAAAGATTCTGCTCCGAAAGCAACCCTGCCAAATCCGGCCTTTTTCATTAGTTCAAGAGCTGTATAATCCTGAGCCCCCCACTTTCCTTCAGAGAAAAACTGCTTAGCCTCTTCTTTGGAAAGCGGAAACCCCCTCAATGCTCTTTGTTGTTTATCATATGGTGTGAGCATAGCATAAAAATAAGCCTCTTTAGGAATCTGCCTATTATTTCTGGCTTCTATTAGTTCATTACTGATACTATAAACAAAATTTCCATCAAAATTAAAATTAGGATCTGTAAAAAAGAAGGTATTAGCCCCATTTTGTCTTGATAACATGCCTATTTCTTTAACAACTTTCTTAGGGTTGCGGAATCTTGAGGAGAAGTTTCCTTTTTTTCCGGTACCAAACATCATGGGTGTTGAGCAATATGTACAATTAAATCCGCAACCAAAACTAGCCATAATGTTGTAGGATCTCTGATTTGGAATAGGAATAGGAAATACAAATCCTGAAACCCCAGCATATTCTGGTTTTTGAAAAACCGGGCCTAATTGGGATGCATCAAACTGGTCATCTTCTGATGCTCTCTCCAGTAAAAGTAACTCCTTATTTTTGCCTAAGGTGGCAAACGCGGAGCTGGCTACCTGAGTTGATAGAGCTTTAAACTTATTAGCGTCTTGTGTACTTAACCTATGCTCTAATTTTACTGTTTTTCTGCCAATGCTTTTATTTTCATTTAAATGTGATACTAGCCAGGGCAAAGTCCTGAAAGCATTACCAATAAGAAGATAATCAAAAATCCCTGGATTATCCAATAATAATTCAGGATATGCTGATGGGCCATAACCTCCACCCAAAATTGTAATACTGGGGTTTCTTGCTTTTAGTTTTCCAGCTATTCTGACTGAATCTGGGATCTGGTAATACATCATGCCAAAAGCAATTATTCCTGAATTGGCTTCTTCTATTATTGTTATTACCTGTTCATCAGTCATACTTTGCGGGAAGCTTAAATTCTTAGGGTCTTTATACACAGAGCTTATGTCAAATAAGGGCCTTATTTCCAGATAATCAGCATTAATTCCTTCCTGCCTTGATGCTTGCGCTAAATAAGCTAACTGATGACCTGTTGGAGTTGTTTGGCCTCTTAAATCCCCGGATTTATATAATTCTCCGGTTAATTCAACCAGCAAAACATCCAGGTTACCTGATTTTCTCAATTTATTACCCCTCATATCGTGGTAACACTAAAAGGTTACTTTTAAATATTTGTTGTCTATTAGATATACAATAATAAGATGCTTAGAGAGACACTCGGAAAATTAGGGCTTTCAAGGAGAGAGGTGGAAGTTTACTTAGCCTTGATAGACAGTGAAAAGCTATTAGCTTCTGAAATATTTACAAGAACGCAGGAATCCAGAACAAATACCTATGATACTCTTAATTCCCTTATAAAAAAAGGCCTTGCTAGTTATGTAATTAAGAACAACAGAAAATATTTCATGGCTACACAGCCTAAAAAACTTCTTGATTGGGTGGCCCTAAAAAAGGAGGAGCTAGAAAAAGAAAGTAGTGAAGTGAAAAATATAATCCCGAATCTAGAAAAACTGAGAAAGGCTAAGGGGGAAAAAGTTGAAGTTGAAGTTTATGAAGGAAAAGAGGGGTTGAGAACCATGTTTAAGGAAACATTGGACTCATCAAGAGGGACCAAGAAAGAATTTCTTATTTTTGGAGCTATTGCAGGAAGATTAAGAGAAATTGACCCAATATACCATAAAAGATACTATCGGGAGAGGGGGAAATATAAGATAAAATCAAGGTATATTTTCATAAAAGGAGAGACGCATCCTATTGCCCCTTATTCTCAGTATAGATACTTGCCAAAACACTACAAAAGCTTTGTAGCGACTACAGTTCATGGAAATGAAGTTTCATTCTGGCTATTAACCAAACCAGAAATAGTCATTTTAATCAGGAGTAAAGAATTAGCTGAAACTTACAGAAACAATTTTGAGGTTTTATGGCGTGTTGCAAAGCCGATAGGACTGCTATGATGCCAAGCTGGCAAACCTGCTGGATGGAAGTGTGCTACTTTTTTATGCTGGTTAACACCAATATCTTTAAAAATCATTATTCCTAGGGGTTATTATCCCTGCTTAGCTCAACGGTTAGAGCATTCGGCTGTAGATGCTGTTTGATATGGCATATGTGCTAGAGATGAAAAACAGCCAGCTGAACCCGAAAGGTTGCTGGTTCGAATCCGGCAGCAGGGAAGCCTTTTTCTTTTCAAAAAAGAAAAAGCCTTCAGGGAAAAAGAAAACAGGGTGGAAAAAGAAGCCTTCAGGGAAAAAGAAAACAGGGTGGAAAAAGAAGCCTTCAGGGAAGCTTTCTTTTTTTTAAAAGAAACCTTCAGGAAAGAAAAAATAAGAGTAAAGAAAAACATTGGGAAATAAAGAAACAGGGTGAAAAGAAAAACTAAAAATTAGCGTGTAAAGATTTCACAGAGCTTTTTTTCTACTTCTTTTATTTTTGCCTGCTTTAATCTTCCTGCTTTGTAGCTTATTCTTGAGCTATGAATTGTAAATAAGATAGATGGCCTTAGGTAGCTCTCTCTTTTAATCCCTCCTGACTGAAAGTCTTTTTGGGCTAAGGTAATTATATCTGGGTCTGGCCTTGGCTGGCTTGTAATCTGGCAGAGAATAACATCTTCTCCAGAAAGCTTGGCAACAATCAAAGAGGGTCGTTTTTTTGTTTCAAGAGAATTAGAGAAAGGAAAGTTGAAGATAACAATATCCCCTTTTTCATATATTACAGGTCTTTCCACGCTTCATCTTCCTCTTTTGAATTCCATGCTTTAGCCAGAACTTCTTCAGTAGCTAATGCAGGAAACATTTTTTCATTGATTTTCTTTATGGGCATTATTTCTACCCTATCAGAGTATACAATAATGCCTATTTTTGAGCCTTCCTTAAATCCTGCGAGGTTTCTTGCTTCCTGAGGGATGCAGATTTGCCCTTTTTGGGTTATTGTTGCTGTCCTGATTTCTTTGATTTCATTTTGCATATTATCCACCTTCTTACTGGTAAGAGGAGTAAGAAAGGGTATTTAAGTGTTTTGATGGATGGTTTTTATGCCAGAGACAGAAAGAGCTTTTTTACTTAGCCTCTTTGATTTTTAAAAAGATTATTAATGAAGGTAGCATTAAAAAAGCTGATAGAAAGATTGTGTTTCTTGCACCTATTAAATCAATGCTTAATCCTGTTAATGGAAGAGCTATAACCCCTATAATCCCCATAAGCATACTTTCAATGCTTCCTATTGTTGCTCTCAGCTTGCTGCTTAAAAACCTATGGAAATAAACTCTTTCTGCAGGAGAGCTCATACTTATGAAGAATAAGGAGAATAAGAGGACTAATAGGGCTGAAATTATGGTTTTGGCAAAGATTATCATTGAGGTGGAAAGGGCTGTCAATAATATTGCTATTAAGATAAACTTTTTTTCCTTTGACTGTTTCATGAGCTTAAGAGAGATTAATGGAGCAAAGATTCCTATAATTCCCATTGCAGACCACATATACCCAAAATAATGCACAGGCAAGTTTAATTCCTGAAGCAGGGTTACCCATGACATGTCCCCATTAAATATTCCTGCAAAGACAAATATTGAGATGGCGATTAAGAAGGGGAATAATACAGGATTGGCTCTTACATACTTAAGTGAAGTGATTGACTGGTTTTTTAAACTGCTAAACGATTCCTTAAGTTTTACTTCTCTTCTTAAAAAATGCTCTTTAGCAAAGGTTAGCAAAATGAGAGTTATGAAAAATGAAGCTCCTGATGCAATCCAGATTATTGAAACTCCAAAATGCCTTACTAATAAAGCTCCTAAGGCTCCAGACAAGACTATGCCTGTTGAGCGGATGCTGTCAGCTTTGGCAAAATAAGAGTGAAGGAGATTTTTATTTTTTTTCTTGAGAAAATCAGTAACCCATGCTTCCCTTGCTCCTGAGTTAAATGTGCTTCCTATGCCTATAAATGAGAAAGCCACCAGTAATGCTGGATAGCTCCTTAAAAAGAAGATTGCAAGCATAGAAACCCCCTGGATTAATGAGCCTAGCAAAACAGAGGTTTTTCTTCCATATAGGTCTGCAAATGCACCTGTGGGAATTTCAAATAGGATTGTAAACAGAAGCATCATCGTGGTTAAAAACGAAATCTGGAACAGGCTCAGCCCGAGGTCTCTGAAATAAACAACAATGAATACAGGCATAAAGAGAAAGATGCTGGATATGAAAGCATCAAGATAAAATGGCCAGAGCAGGCTTAACTCCTCTTTTTTAAAAAGAACCATTTACTAATGAAGGATTAGGAAGTTTATTAATTTATTCAAATAAGCTTCCACAATCTTTTTAAACGAAGCCTTTTCTTTGTAAACACAGAGTTTGCTTATGCAAACTTGGTGCGCCATCTGTCAGGGACAGATTAGCGGAAAAGCCTTCAGGGAAAAGAAAGATTTAAGAAGCCATTGGAAAGAGAAAAGAAGATGGAAGGGATAATAATGAACTATAGGCGGGGAAGGAAGCACCAGTATAACAACCAGATGATTATTCATGTTGAGGGTTATGACAAGGAAAAAGCAAAAGCCCTGGTTGGGAAATATGCTATATGGAGCGCGCCTGGGAAAGAAAAGAAAGAACTGAAAGGAAAGATCAAATCAGTGCATGGAAACTCCGGAGGATTAAGAGTGTATTTTGATAAGGGAATGCCTGGGCAGAGCATAGGACAAAAAGTCAAGATTAGCTAATAAGAGGATAAGATGGCAACACTAAGAAAAGGAAACTGCTATAGAAATATTACAAGAGCCTATACAAGAAAATCAAAAGTTAAAAGCAAGGGGTTTATTAAGACTGTTCCCAACTCCAAGATTGTTACTTTTAGCATGGGCGAGCTAAAAGGAGTTTTTAGCCATAGCATTTATTTGATAGCAAAGACCCCCCACCAAATCAGGCATAATGCCCTTGAGAGCACAAGACAGCTTGTTAACAGGCATATGGTTGATGATGTTGGGATTAAAAATTTTTTCTTTCAGATTCTTGCTTATCCGCATCATGTTTTAAGGGAGAATAAGATGCTTACTGGTGCTGGTTCAGACAGGATGCAGACTGGAATGAGCCATGCATTTGGCAGGGCTGTTGGCATCGCTGCACAGATAAGGGCTGGGAAAAAAGTCTTTGTTGTCAAGGTTAATGAGGGGCATGTTGATGCTGCTAAAAAAGCCCTAAAATTAGCATGCCCAAGAATGCCTGGAACATATACTATTGGGGTTGAAAAGAACTGATTATTTCTTCATGTCCTGCCCTCTATGCCACTCTATGTGTCCTGAAAGTTTGGAGTTAATGTAAAAAGAATAGCCTAAGTTAGCAATTAAAAGCCCGATAACAAGCTCTTCAAAACCAAGGCTGCCCCCAATAAGTTTTCTTATTAGTTCTATGATAAGGTAGATAATAAAAAGCGCTAATAGCCAGTAAAATAGTTTTTGCCATTGTCTCATTTTATCCTCTTGTCAAAACCATAGTTAAGAACCAGATGATTAAAATGATTATAAGAATAATAACAAGTATGGAAACTAAATCCAATCCCTCTTTTTTCATATGCTTAATAAGAGTTTAATCTATAAAAACTTTCCTAAGGAATAAAAAATAAGAAAAAGAAAAAATTACTTCTTAATTGTTAAGCCCGCAAGATAAACCCCATGCTTTACATCCTTGCCAAGAATCTCTGCCCTTGCAAATCCTGAGAGTGTCTTTCCAAGGCTCTGGTTAAGCTGGAGTTCTGTGTACACGGATGGTTTTTCTCCAAATGGATAGGTGAGGAATCCTGTTAGTTCTATTGATGTGGATTTTATTGGGAGTCCATAAAAAAGGGCGAGTTCTGCTTCCTTTCTATTGAATCCTGCATCTATGTAGCCATAACCTCTAAGCTTTTCAATTAAGCCTGAGTTTCTTATGCCTGGCTTTACCCTGCTAAATCCTTGCTTAGTTGTCCATGCTGTTAAGCCTGCCTGGATTTTTCCATTTGGTTTTCCTGCAAGAAGAACCTGCCTTCCCATGTATGTTGATGGTTTAAGGTTATCAGCCTGGTTTAATCCTTCATAGGTTATTGCTGCTTTTTCTGAAGTTAAGGTTATGCTGGTTAATGCCCTTGTTCTTGCTGTGTTTTGTGAGGTTGCTGCATTTTCCAGTGCATTATAACCAAGTGATAACTTGTTTGTGTTTGGCTGCTCTGCTCCTGCTATAGAGGATAGTCCTAAACCTATTCCTAAATAGATTATGGCTGTTTTTAATATCTTTTGAAGTCTCATTTCAATTCTCCTTAGTTTTCTTTTCTCCTTCTTCTGATATTCCAATATCCCCTTTCTTTCCTTAGATATCCTAACGAAAGTCCTGCAAGAGTGAGAGATGCTAAAGCTAAGGAGGAAGATGCTCCTGCATAACCTATCATTCTACCCTCAACCCCCTTTGCTTTTTGGATTTGTTCAAATGCCCCTTCCTGCTTTAAGCTGTCAAGTTCTGAGCAGATTTCTACTAGTCCTCTGAAATCTCTTCTCTCAAGAAGGCTTCCCTTATTTCCCCAGTTGAGGTTTGGAAGGAGACTTTTAACTCTTTGAACTTGGGGTGTATTGTTTATTTCTTCAATAGCCTTTGATAAACTATATGCGGTGCTGTAAGTGGAGATTGCCCCATACATACAGCCAATAGCTACTAACCCATAAAGTGTTTTTCTGATATTCATTTTGTTATCCTCCAGTATATTTATTTAATAGTAGTAACAAGCAAGCTGGTATTTAAGGCTTTGTTGTCGCTTTTACGACAGCAAGGTTTATATAGCTGGGCTGATTAATAATGAGATGGAGATTTCTGCTGTATTAAGGGATGTTGGGTTAAGCCCTGGAGAGGCTAAGGTTTACCTGGCTTTGCTAAAGCTTGGCGCTGTTCCTGTGCATAAGATAAAAGAGGAAACAGGATTGCATAGGACAACTATTTATGATTTTCTTGAAAAGCTGTTGAAAAAAGGGTTAGCTGGCTTTGTTGTCAAGAATAATGTTAACTATTACAATGCTGCACATCCTGATAAACTATTGGCTTTTGTTCATGAAAAAGAAGAGAATGTGGGGGAGGTTTTGCCAAGGCTTCTGGAGGTTATGAAAAAGAGGGAAGAGGGGTTAAATGTTGAGGTTTATCAAGGTGAAGAGGGATTTAAAACTCTGCTGAATGATATTTTAAGAACAAAAAAAGATTTTGTTGCTTTTGGGATTGATGAAAGTAAGTTTAAGGAAATGTTTCCTGTTTTAATGGAGCAGTATTTTAAAAAGGAAGAAAAAGCAGGAATCAAGGAGAGGTTATTGACAAGTGAAGGGGCTGGATTTGTATACAAGAAGAAAAATATATATTATCGGTATATTCCTGAAGAGTATTTTAATCCTACTCCTACCCTGGCTTATGGGAATAAGATAGCAAGCATTATCTGGGAGCCTTTTACAATTATTCTTATTGAAAACAAGCAATTAGCAGAGAGCTATAAAAAGCATTTTGAATTGTTATGGAGCATTGCGGGAAAAAAACCAATTATTCCAAGAACATAACATCTTTCTGATTTTTGAAATGCGGATCTCCGGTAACAACTTTTGCGTTGAATTCCCGTTGTTTTGCAAGAATGATTGCATCCATTAATCCAAAGTCCTTCATAGTTTTTCTTTGCTGTTCTCTTATTTTTGCTGCCTCAATCCAGTTGGTTAAGGTAATTGGCCCTATATGAGAATGCGTCTTGATGATGTTTAAAACTTTATTGAAATCTTTTTCTTCCCTTAGGCACCATAAGTATATTTCAGAAATAGAGCTTTCTAGAGTAATGAGAGTGAAATTGCTGGTTATTAATCGCTTTACCACACTCCCGCTTTTAGTGCCAAGAAAATATTCAATCCATGCATAGGTATCCAGGATGTAATCCAATAAAATCACCTTTCGAGAATAGCGTGTTCTCTTTTGAAAGGTTTTGCCCCTTTAAACATGCCGAATCCTTCTGTCTTTTGTTTAAGAGTTATCTCTACAATAATCTCTTGATTTTCCTGCAGTTTCATCTGCTTTGCTGTTTCTTGTGGGATAATCATGCCTAGAGAATTACCCCACCTTTTAACTGTTGATTCTGCTATTGCCATAGTTATACTTCAATGTATAACTTATATTTAAATGTTTTGGCTGACACTAAAAATTGATTATTTCAAAGGAACAAAGATAAAATTCCCGATTGATTTTCTCTTTAACTCTTTTTTTGTTTTCTTAATTTTGAATACCTGCTGGTTATGGAAAGGGCCTATTGGCATGACTAATGTTCCATTAACCCTTAACTGCTCTATTAGTGCCTGGGGGATGTCATCTGAAGCTGCTGTAACAATAATTTTATTGTAAAGGTATTTCTGCTTATAGCCGTATTTTCCATCACCATAGATTACTTTTACATTTTTGAAATCTTTTAGCCTTTCTGAGGCATAATCAAAAAGCTCTTTTACATATTCAATTGTAGTTACTTTGCCTTTTATTCCTACAAGATAAGAGAGCAATGCTGCATTATAGCCTGAGCCTGTGCCTATTTCAAGGATGTTATCTCCCTGCTTTGGCTTTAATGCCTGGAGCATTAACATGACTGTTGTGGGCTGGGAGATTGTGGCTCCATGACCTAAGGGCAGGGGGGTGTCTTCATATGCCTGGTGCCTGTATTCCGGGAGGACAAAATCCTCTCTTTTTATTGCAAGAAAAGCCTGAAATAATTGTTCAGCTTTTATTATTTTTTTAGCTTTCCAATAAGAGAGGAGCTGGTTTTTCGCTAGCATTGATTGGTATAATGAGTGGGATTATAAAAACTTTGGGGTGTGGGCAAGCAAGGAAAAGTTATTAAACTTGGGGAGACCTTTTCTTTACATGGAAGAGGAAGGCTTTAGCTTATGGTTTCAGGATGTTGATAAAAAAGCCAGAGAGGTTATTGGGGAGAAGGCCTGGGGTTTAGCTGAGATGTATAATGCCGGGTTTCCTGTTCCTCCGGGCTTTGTAATCACTCACCTGGCTTTCAAGCAGTTTCTTGAGGAGAATGGAATCAAGCACATTGTGAGGAATATGCTGAAGAATGTTGACAGTGAGAATATGCAAGATACTGCTGAGAAGATTCAGGGGATGATAATGAATGCAAGTGTTGGCGGGAGCTTGAGAAGGGAGATAATTGAGAATTACAGCAATTTGAATGTCAATCTTGATGTGTTTAAGATGCTTAATGGGCCTACATTGTCCATGATTAAATCAGGAAGAGAACTGCCTTATGTTGCTGTAAGAGGGTCTTTGGTTGCTGAAGCTGCTGCTGGGTTAGAGAAGCCTGTTACTTACCTTAATGTAAGGGGGGGAAGCAACATTATCAAGGCTATGCAGGCCTGCTGGGCTTCGCTTTATAGTTATTCTGCTATGATGTCCAGGGCTGAAAAGAGTATTTCGCAGACCGGGGTTGCAGTTTCTATAATCATCCAAAGGCAGATTAACAGCGAGAAATCTGGGGTGGTGTTTACAAGCCATGGAGATGAAGATGCTGAAAGGATGCTAATAGAAGCCGGGTTTGGATATGGTGAGGCTGTTGTGCTGAACCAGGTTAATCCTGATAAGTACTTTGTTGACAAGGGGTCTTTAGAAGTTAAAGAGGCTGCTCTGGGCAGGAAAGAGTTTATGTATACAAGGGATGAGACTATGGAGAAGACTAAAAAAATGAAGCTGGATGCTGGGAAAGCAGAAGGTGCTGTATTAAACTTAAATGAAATCAAGGCGCTTGGTAAGCTTGGGAATGATATTGAGAAGTTCTATAATAATCCAAGAGATATAGAGTTTGGGATTGAGAATGGGAAATTATATGTGATTCAGTGCAGGCCTTATTTAGAGCTTAAAAAACCTTATGAAGAAGCCTTGGCTGGTGGAGAGGAGCTAGCAGGGGTTAAGCAAGAGAATGTTAAACCTGATGATAATTCTGGATCCTTGTTTAAAATGTTTGATGAGCCTGTGCAACCAGACAATATGCAGCCTGAGATAGTGCATATTAGGGTTGAGGATGGGGTTGAGGGTAGGCAAGAAGGGGTTAAAGATAATGCTGAGGACAGGGTTATTGCAAATATAGCTGGGGTGAGGATTGAGATGCCTAAGACCAAAGAAGGGTTAAGAATCGCAAGAGAGATTTTAGAGCTGATTGAGAAGGGGATATAAAAGTAAACCGAAAACCTTAAATAAGTAAGATTACTTATTCTACTTAGGTGATGAAAAATGGTTAATATGACTTTGGCAATCCCCGAGGATTTGCATATGATTATTAAGAAACATCAGGATGTTAAGTGGAGTGAGGTAGCCAGGCAGGCTATTTGGGAGAGGGCGAGAAAGCTTGAGCTTATGGATAAGTTAACCTCCAGAAGCAAGCTTACTGAAGAGGATGCAGAAATAATCGGGAATAAGATAAAGCATGCTATTGCAAGAAGGCATGGATTGGCATGAAAATTGTTATTGATACTAACAGAATTATTGCTGCTTTTGTTAAAGATGGTACAACAAGAAAGATTCTACTAAATAAAGCTTTTGAGTTTGTAACCCCGGATTATACTATTACTGAAATCGATAAACATAAAGAGGAATTGCAAGTAAAAACAGGATTAGATGATAGTGTTTTTGAAGTTTTACTTGCTTTGATTTTTGAGAATATTAAGATAATTCCCTTCTTGGACTATACAGGGTTTGTTGGAATATGCAAGGGTAAGATTAGCGACCCTGATGATATTCCTGTTCTTGCTACAGCTCTTGCTACCCGAGCTCAAGGAATATGGGCGCATGACCCCCATTTTCTAGAGCAAAAAAAGATAAAGATTTTTACTAACAAAGATATGCTTGAGCTGATTGAGAAGGGGATATAGGGTGGTTTTAGCCCTTTTTTAAGTGCATTTATAGATTTTTTTTGATGGAAAAAAGCTACCGAAAAGCTTATAAATGTTAATCACTACCTAGAAGTAACGATATTTTGGAGAAATCTGAGGTATCGTCCTCTCCATATGTGGGGAAACCCACGAGCGGGGTTTTGCCTTCTTCTGAGGGCAGGACCTTGCTTACAATTACAACCCCTTTGTATAGAAGAGGAAAACTTAAAAGAAAAAGAGGCGATGCTTCTTTTGTTATTATTAAACTAGGAGAATACCTCCAAAAACAGAAAAAAAGAAAATGGTAAGAGCAATTTTTGCATCGGATATGCATAGCGACTTTGGCAAGTACCAAGCCCTGGTTAATCATAGCAATGCGAATGACATAGGAGTTATGCTTTTTGGCGGGAATTTTGTTGATGGTGGTGTGCCTATAGAACAGGGTGGCAAAACAAGAGCTGTCCCTGCACATCAGTTGTTTCTTGACAGGAGCTTACAAGATGTGCTGACTGGGGATGAAAAGAAGAGCCTTAAAGGTGCCAGCAAGGAGCAAGCACAAGAGATTTTGGGAAAAGTAGTGGAAAGCAGAAGAGAGCAGGTTGCTAAAGGATTTTTTGGCTATGTTCAAGAACATGAGCTAAAACCTATAAAGGAAATTTTAAAAGCGTATAATGGGAGAATTGTTGGGGTGCTTGGAAACCATGACCCTGAGTTTGTTAAACATTCTCTAGAGGGTATAGTTGAGTTTGTTGAGGATGGGGTAATAGAAATTAATGGAATTAAAATAGCTGGAGCTTCTGCCTGTTATGAGCCTAGTGCTGCTGGAATGAGCTTTCCTGAGCTGTATCCTCATCTTGGGGCTTACAAACCAACTAATGATGAGATGATTGCGAAGGAGGATTTTAAGGGGGCTGAGGGTAAAGCTGCTGATGTTTATTTATTTCACAAAGGGGTAACAGACAGGTTCTCTCCGGATAAAGCTAACCCACCATATACTCATGATTATAATGCAAGAAGGCTGGTTGAAATAGCAAGAGCAAAAGGAAAAGACCCATTAGTGTTATCAGGGCATTTTCATGATTTTGATGGTGGGAGAGAAAACGGGGTATTCCAGCTAAAACCAGGGGAATATGTTTATGAGCTTGTTATAAATGATGGGAACAAGCAGTTAGACGAGATTATTGTTTACAAATATGTCCAGGAAGCTGCTGTTCAGAAACAGGCTGCTTAATTATTCTTTCTTTAATTTTCTATTCTTTCTTTAATTTTTCCAAAATCTCCTGGATTCTGGAGCCTTCTTTTTTATAAAGCTCTTCAAATTCAGGGGTGCCTTTTTTCAGTCTTGCCTGTTCTTCCAAATTGCCTTTCGGAACTCCTGGAATTGCTAATGGCTTTTTTGCTGGCTGCTCTCCTGGCTGTTTTTCTTTCTTCGGGCTTCTAACCAATAAGTAGATGATTAATCCGATTATGATAATGCCAATAACCATGCTGTTTGTTAATAAAGATGAGAGAGCATTGTTGACTGCATCATTACTGAACTGGAGATAGACAATTGTGATGAATGCCATGATGCCTATTGCAATTGTGAACTTACTATTCAATGGAACTCCAAAGAAGCCAAGGACTAAAGCCAGCCCAAGAAGGATAATAATGCCAAAGCCAAGCTTGGCTGTAAACTCTTTTAAAATGCCTGAAAACTGCAAAGAGCCTATTGCTATTAATGAAATTGCCAATGAAACCATGATATTGAATCTTTTTTTATCCCTGCCAAGGATATGGGTTTTTTGGAGGATGCCATAGGTTATGGCAAATACAAGAATGAATGGGAGGAAGACTTCATAGAAGCCATAATCTGAGAGGAATGAAATTATTGCTGGCTCTGGCATGATAAGGGGAATAGGTTTTTGTTAATATAGGTT
>Ga0209541_10009734_pt1 | contig 15502 bp, 15 predicted proteins | sample RifCSPlowO2_01_FD_184027 | JGI IMG/M metagenome (GOLD analysis project Ga0209541, IMG submission 184027) | Groundwater microbial communities from Rifle, Colorado - Rifle CSP2_plank lowO2_0.1 (SPAdes) (version 2) | ecosystem: Environmental > Aquatic > Deep subsurface > Groundwater | place...
GCTTTATTACCGCTTTTGTTACTTGAGGCCAATCATAGCCTAAAATAATAGGTCCCAGTGCCATTACAAAGTCCAGATATTTGTTTCCGTCAATATCCCAAACATAAGCACCTCTGCCCTTTTCAAGGAAAATAGGAGTAACTCCGTACACAAACTGGCTCGGCGCTTTTGAAAGCGTTTGGGTTCCAGTCGGTATTAACCTTTGGGCCTTTTTCCAAAGTTTAAACGATTTTTGTAATTCTCTCTTTTTCATTCCAAAATTCTTCATAGCCCTCTTTTCCAATATTTAGTCTGTTAATTTTAAGCAATTCCGGTTTCTTTTTAAACAAGCTTAATATTTCCTCAAGACCAAAATTGGGGGTTTTTTTGTATAACTTGGAATAAATTTTTCTAACAAGCAGAAAATCTTCTTTTGTGTCAACTACCAGCCGAATATCCGAACAATCTACGGTGCTTTCAAGCTTGCCGATCTTGAATTTGTGAGGATTTCTCCATATGTAAACCGTAACGTGTTCTCTCTCCTTGTTACTCGTTGCTTCCCTGTAAGCCTTTTCAAGTGATTGGAATGAAAATACTTCACAATCCATTCCGTCCGGATACTTTTTATCTTTAGATTTTAAAGATCCTGCCCCAGTTAAAATGGCCAAATAATCAAAATTACCTTTAAAAAATGTTCTTATACTCTTTTCAACTATTTTGGGATCTATTAATGGGCAATCAGCAGTTATCCTTACTATTACGTCTGCCCTATATTGTTTAGCCGCGAGATAGTATCTTTTTAAAACATTTTTTTCGGGACCAATAAAAGCATCAACGCCGTTTTTTTTACAGAATTCAACAATTTTTTTATCCTCTAACCGAGTCGATGTGGCGACAACTACTTTATATACAAGTTTTGACCTCTTAACTCTATTTACTACATGCCAGAGCATTGGTTTGCCAATAATCGGTGCCATTACCTTGCCGGGAAGTCTTGACGAACCCATTCTTGCCTGAATAATAGCGACTACTCTCTTAGTTCTCATTTAATTTAAGACATATAATTTAAAAAGTCGCCTCTTGTAGAATAACTTTCACAAATTGTTTCTCTTGATTATGGATATAGGTTTTTGCTATGTCTTTTTTCTTAAATCTCCTAACTCTATTCCCCTCGATCATAATAGGATATTTAGCCGGTAAATCCTCTTTAGATACTTTTCCTATAATCTGATTGAATAAAGGTGCAGAAACTCCGATATATGGTCTAAGCGCGATCAACATATCGGAAGTGATTATTGTACCCTTTGGAATCATTCGGGCCGGATAAACCCCTCTTCTTGCCCAATGTCTCTCATCTGCTTCTTTTTGAATAAACTCTCCTTTTACTCCCGGATTGGTTATTTTTGTTCCGTGAGGTGCCGGTATTTTAACGCCGTTTCCTAAAGCCTTTTGTACATCATCACCGAATTCTTTTTTTAAATCCTTTACAGCGTCTTTGGATTGCCCTTTGTACTCTTTTTCAAGTTGCCTGATTCTTTTGACCATTTGAGTAAATTCTTCAACAGACATGGAGAATTTATCATCTAAATTGCCTCTTGCCTTTTGGGATGTGACATGCTTTTCGATAATTGATGCCCCTAAGGCCACGGCAAGAAGCGGGACAATATGACCCTCAGACCCATTATCGGAATAGCCGACAATACAACCAAACTCTTCTTGCAAAGTTTGCATCACGCGAACATTGGCATCTTCATACGGCATGGGGTAAACGGAAACACACTGCAATAGAACAAGATCTTTGCAACCATTATCCTGAAGTACCTTAACCGCTGCACGGATTTCTTCCATTGTAGCCATACCCGTCGAAAGTATCACCGGTATTCCAAATCTGGCTACATGGGAGAGAAATTGGTGGTTGGTCAATTCACCGGAAGCAATTTTCATTGCCGGCACACCTATATTATTTAGAAATGTTGCTGATTCTTCATCAAACGGTGTGCAAAGTAAATCTAATTCCGCACTTTTACATAATTTAAGCAGCTTAGGGAACCACTTTCTTGGTGTTTCGGATTTTTTAAAGTAATCGTATGTGTCTTTAAGCCCGGTTGTAAGAGGATTCAAAATCTTGTCTGCAGTAAATAGCTGGAATTTTAAAGCATCTGCCCCTGCCTCTTTTGCCTGACTTACATATCTTTTTGCTATTTCCCAATCGTTTGCATGTGTTGATGCTACTTCAAAAATAATATAGACTGGATACCCCGTCCCTACGAACCTGCTGCCAATTTTAATGGGCTTAATTTTCTTCATATAATGATTCTTTTAACTTCCTTATTACATAGTCTTGATCTTGTTTCGAAAGAGATACGTATAAAGGAAGAGATAAGGCACTCTCGTAATATTTTTCCGCAACAGGAAAATCACCTTTTGCATAGCCAAACAATTTTTTATAGAGACTATGAAAATGAATGGGAATGTAATGAACTTGCACACCAATATTGGCTTTTCTTAAAAAATCAAAAACTTCCCTTCGTGATTTCTTAGCCTTATTATTTAACCTAATCGGATAAATATGCCATGCTGAAATTGCATTATCTTTCTCGATAGGTAAATCTATAGCCTTTAGATTATTTAGTTTCTCTTTATATCTATTCCAAAGAAAACGCCTAACTTTAATATTTTTTTTAATCTTTTTAAGCTGAGAAAGCCCTAATGCTGCCTGAAGGTCTGTTATTCGATAATTATATCCTAAGTTATTTATTTCGTAATACCATGAACCATATTTTTTATCGTTTTTTTTGTCTTTTTCTATTCCATGATGCCTAAACTTCTTAAGTCTCCCATATAATGCTTCACTATTCGTTGCAATTGCGCCACCCTCCCCAGTTGTGATTGTTTTGACAGGGTGAAAGGAAAAAGCTGTTAGACCTGCAATCGAACCAATTGATTTTTCTTTATACACACTTCCGAGTGCATGCGCCGCGTCGTCAATTAATATCAAGTCATGCTTTTGTGCTAATTTTCTTAATTTGTCCCAATCGGCCGGATGGCCTGCAAAGTCAACAGCAATAATAGCCTTGGTTTTTTTAGTAATTTTCTTTGCTACTTCCTCAGCATTTATTGTCAGAGTATCTACATAAACATCTACCAAAACAGGTTTTGCACCACAATAAAGGACACAGTTTGCAGTAGCCACGAATGATAGGGTAGGGACTATAACTTCATCTCCGGATTCGATTCCGGAAGCTATGCAAGCTGCATGTAAAGCCGCGGTTCCGCTGGAGACGCAAACCGCATATTTTGCACCGACAAATTTTGCTAAAGCATTTTCGAACTTATCAATTATTGGCCCTTGAGTAATTCTGTCTGATTTTAAAACTTGAACAACGGCTTGAATATCACTTTTGTCAATTGATTGATGGCCATAGGGAATTATTTTAGGCATTATTTTCGGTCAGTTGCTTGAGGAGTTTTTTAATATCAGATGGTGATAGCCAGTCATTGTTATTGTCGCTTGAATAACGAAAACCTTCTTCTAGTTCTTTGCCCGAAACATTGTTGTTATAACTAGCCTTTCCCCAGCTAATAAATTCGGGTTCAATGACGAAATAATTATTAAAGTCCTTCGCGTGCCTTGCTTCATCTTCGCTCACCAATAGCTCATGAAGTTTTTCGCCAGCTCTAATACCGACTATTTTTATTTTTGCTTTTGGTGCAACAGCTCTGGCAAGTTCTATAATTTTTATGCTTGGAATTTTAGGAACAAAAATTTCTCCGCCCTGCATTTTCTCAATACAACTCAATACGAATTTTACCCCTTCATCTAATGTAATCCAAAACCTCGTCATCCGCTCATCAGTAATAGTAAGTATGTCATTCTTTTTTTGTTCTAAAAATGTGGGGACCACGCTTCCCCTTGATGCCATGACGTTTCCATATCTCACTACACTAAACCTTATGTTTTTATCCCCAGCGTAAGAGTTTGCTTGAACAAATATTTTTTCCGCAACCATTTTAGTAGCACCATATAAATTGGTTGGAGAAACCGCCTTATCGGAAGAAATTAATATTGTTTTTTTAACTCCTAAATCTATTGCGCAATCTATAATATTTTGGCTGCCTAAAATATTTGTCTTTACGGCTTCAAAGGGATTGTATTCTATAATTGGGACCTGCTTTAGCGCAGCTGCATGTACTACCATATCAACTCCCTGCATTGCCCTATAGAGCCTGTCTTTGTCTTCGACTCTTCCTAACAGATAACTGACATTTTTCTTTTTGAGATTATTACTTACTTCAAACTGGGAATACTCATCACAATCAAAGACGCGCAGACTTTTAGGGGACTTACTAAGAATTAGTTTGGTGAAAGCTTGTCCGAATGATCCCGTACCACCCGTTAGAAATATTATCTGATTTTGCCAATTCATGAGCGTTTCTGTTCTTAGGCAGTTTTACAAATTATTGAAGCGAAAGTATCTTAACGTGACTTGGGAAAAAGATCAAGATAAGTTTTAATCGCCCGACCACTGTCTCCTTCGTACAAAACCTTACCCTTATCTAGAACTATTACTTTCTCACATATTTTCTTTACGGCGTCTAAATTGTGGGAAATAAATATTAAGGTTTTATCACTTTTTGCAAAACTGTGCATTCTAGATAGACATTTTTCTTGAAAACTTTTGTCTCCGACAGCAAGTACCTCATCGATCAAAAGTATGTCGGGATCCATGAAGGAAACTACCGAAAATCCAAGTCTGGCATACATACCTGAAGAATATCGCTTAATTGGAGTGTCTAAAAATTTTCTAAGCCCGGAAAATTTAACAATTTCTTCAAATTTTTCATCAATTTCTTTTTTTCTCATCCCCAAAATTGCACCGTAAAGATAAATATTTTCTCGTCCAGAAAGTTCAGGGTGAAGTCCCGCACCAAGTTCTATAAAAGCGCCTATTTTTCCGTTAACTTTTATTTCTCCTGAATCCGGATACGTGACCCTGGATAACAATTTCAAAACAGTCGTCTTACCCGCTCCGTTTTTACCAATTATCCCTAAACTTTCGCCTCTTTTAACATTAAAATTTAGATTTTTTAATGCTAAAAATTTTTCAGATTGAATTGTTCTTTTCTTACCGGTAGCTAGTCTTTGAAAGATTTGGGAGATATCATCAGAGAGCCTCTTATACTTGAATCTGCTTATTGAATACGATTTGTAGACGTTTTTAAATTCAATTACATTCATCGATGCTAATATACGAATTGATACTAATTATACGAATCACATAAATTTTCGTCTTGCATCAGTATCGATTCGGACAACTCTGATTGGTTTTAAGTATCTATTGCGAAAGTTGACAAGAAATCCGAGTTTGATGTTCAAAGTCTGTAGATAGCGTTGTATTTGGTAATAATCATCTCTAGTTATTACTCTCTTTGCCTTCGCTTCAATGATTAACTTATCCTTTATAAGAAAATCTATTACATTTCCAGAACTATTGATTCGTAGTTCTCTCTTGTATGGAAGTTTTAAAGATTTTAATCTTTGTTCAATTTCATCGCAGTACTGCTTTTCTCGAGCAAATCGTCCCAGCGCATTATGAACGTCAAAACAAACCCCGACGATTATATAAGACAATTTGGGAAAGATAAGCTTACTATTTTTATTAGTATGATTAGTATTCATTAGTATATTGGCATCTCTTATATGATGTCGGCAAAAATCTTCTCTTTCTGTTTAAAGAATAGATAACACAAAATAAATAAAATAATTGAAACGATTGCCGCTAAACTCAACTCTTGCCAGTTAGCAGCATCTCCCCCAACGGTGATTTTACGAAAATTGTTAATTAACACAGCCATTGGATTTAACATATAAATACCTTTTAACCCTTCCGGTACCTGACTTAGGGGATAAATTATCGGTGAAGCAAACATCCAAATTTGAATTGCCAGAGGAATGACGAATTTAAGGTCACGCCAAATGACAACCAATGCCGAACTTAATAAGACCATGGCTGTTGTGAATATTACGAGGATTACAATTATAGGCAGTACGTATATAAATTGAAAAGTAAGCGGTGTTTTATAAAAAATCATCATTAGTAAAAAGATAAGGCTGGCTACAGTCAGATCAAGTATTGCTGCACCTACAGAGGCCAATGGTATCGTTTCGCGAGGGAAATAAATTTTCGTTATGAGGCTGCTGTTGTTAATTATGGCAAGTGCTCCGAACGAAAAACTTGTTGAGAAAAAAGTCCAGGGCAAAAGCGCCGAATAGTAAAAAATAGGATAAGGAATACTATCTGATTCAAGTTTTAATAAAACACCAAAAACAAGAGAAAAAATCAGCATTAATGAAAAAGGTTGCAGAATCGCCCAGGCTGCGCCAAGGGTAGTTTGTTTGTAACGAACTTTAATCTCTCTTTTTGTTAAAGAGAAAAGCAACTCACGGAATTTATACAGTTCTTTTAAGTAAGATATCATTTATTCGATAAAGAAATCTTTTATATTCTTAATAATAAAATTCTGGTCTTTGATAGTTAGACTGGAATTTAAAGATAATGCCAGGCTTAAGTTGCCAGTCAAGTTCCTCTCTAATTTTTTATTTGATGGTCTCATCTTGAGGCAGATATCATGGCTATTATTTATATTTTGCTAGAAATTCATCAAATTTCGATAGCGTGTAATTCAGATGAACAGTTGTATTACCCGGGTAAACGCCGATCCAGAATCCATTTTTCATAATTAGGTCGCTGTTTTTTAGCTTTCCGAGTACACGGTGTTTTATATGAAGATAGGCAGGGTGGCGAAGTAAGTTACCGGCAAATAGTGCCCGGGTTTCGATTTTATTGCTTTGCAGATAATTTACAATATCCAGTCGTCTAAACGGTGCGTCTTTTTTAATTACCAGCATAAACCCGAACCAGCAAGGAGAAGAATTTTTATCCCATTTTGGCAGAATAAAATGATTTTGATATTTCTTCAGATGGCCATACAAATATTTAAAGTTTGCTTGCCTGATTCTTATAAACGTAGGCAGTTTTTCGAGCTGTGCAATCCCTATCGCTGCTTGAATGTCGGTTGCCTTCAAGTTGTAACCTATATGTGAATAAGTGTACTTGTGATCATAGCCATATGGTAATTTTCCAAGTTGATAAGAAAATCTTCTACCGCATCTGTTGTCCTGTCCTGTTCTGCACCAGCAATCGCGACCCCATTCGCAAAAGGAATTCACAAGAACATAAAGGTCGGGATTATTTGTGACAACTGCGCCCCCTTCACCCATTGTTATTTGATGCGCGGGATAGAAAGAAAACGTTGCCAAATCGCCAAATGTCGAGACATATTTTCCGTCGTATTTTGAACCCAACGCATCACAACAATCCTCGATCACCCAAAGATTGTTTTTCCTTGCTATTTTCATAACCTTATCCACATCAAATGGGTTCCCGAGAGTGTGAGCTAAAATAATCGCTTTAGTTTTTTTTGTAATCGCTTTTTCAATCATGTCAACTTGAGCGTTTCTTGTTTTCAAATCAACATCGACAAAAACAGGGACTGCTCCGTATTGAATAATTGGATTAATAGTGGTTGGGAAAGAGCAGGCAACAGTAATCACTTCATCACCTTTCTGAATCCGGCGCTTTCCCAACTTTTCAGAAGTTAATGCCGAAAATGCAGCAAGATTTGCGCTCGATCCGGAATTTACCAGTGTCGTATATTTAACCCCAAGAAATTTGGAAAGTTTTTTGCAAAATTCCTCCGCAAAATGCCCCTCGGTCAACCAAAATTCAAGTGAAGCCTCAACTGCTTTTTCGATTTCCTTTTCGTCATAGACTCTTCCGGAAACTTTGACTGGGGTTACATTTGGAATAAAGACTTGTTTTTTATGATTTTGAGTATAATAGCGTTTAATGAAAGATATTAATTGTCGATCCATAGAGGAAATTATATACTTGTTCAAGTTTTAGGTAAACATCCATGAAAAAAACAATATCTATTGTTACCCCTCTTTATAATGAGGAAGAGAATATCGATGAGTTGTACAGGCAGTTAAATCAACTTTTCAAAATAGAAAAAAAATATAATTTTGAAGTTACAGCAGTTGAACACGGATCAAAGGATAGAACTTTTCAAAAATTACTTAAAATTCATAATAAAGACAAGCGCTTAAAAATACTTCAACTCTCAAAAAATTTTGGAAACGCAGATGCTGCGATTTTTGCAGGATTAAATTTTGTAAAAGGAGACGCTGTAGTAATTATGATGGGAGATTTGCAAGATCCACCGAACATGATCTCTAATTTTATTAGAAAATGGGAAGAAGGTTATGAAATAGTTTATGGAATTATAAAAAAAAGAGCAGATTCAAACATTATACGTAAGATTAATTCACTCTTCTTCTACAAAATGCTAAATATTTTGACAGACAACATGTTTCCGGAAAACGTTTCTGATTTCCGATTAATCGACAAAAAAGTTTATGAAGTAATTTGCAAAATGCCAGAAAGAAATAAATTTTTAAGAGGAATGATCATCTGGTCTGGTTTTTCACAAGTAGGGGTTTCATTTAATAGAGCCAAAAGGTTTGCAGGTGAGCCTAAAGCTAATTTCCCAACGGTCTTAAAGGTGGCACTAAATGGGATTTTTTCATTTTCTTACATCCCGCTTAAATTAGTAACGCTTTGTGGGTTTTTACTATCTGTAGTTTCCTTTTCCTTAATAATTTATCAAATTGTTCTATTTTTGATTTTCGGTAGGGGAGCACCGGGAATTTCTACAATCATCGTAATCTTGGGATTTCTTTTTGGGATGCTTTTTTTAATACTTGGTATCATCGGTGAGTATCTTGCAAGAATATACGACGAGGTTAAACAACGGCCCAATTATATTGTCAGGAATAAAATCGGGTTGTAGCCTGGTGTTTTTCACTAAAAGTGATTATGAAGAAAGTTTCGCACCTTTAATTTACTCTTTTGGCTCAAGTACCATTGATGTAATTCTTTTAAAGCTTGATCAAGGTTAGTAAACTTAAAACTCCCAATTTCGCCAATTAGTCGATTGTTATTGCAAGTATACTCGTTAGCCATCCCTCTTGACCTGATTTTTACAGACACTTTATGTTCGGCAATATTATTGATTTTGTTTGCGATCGAAAGTAAATCTGTCGATTTGCCTGTACCCACATTATATGATTTATATTGCGCTTTATGTGTTAAGAAATAATCAAGAATTTGGACAAAGTCATCAACGTATAAATAGTCAAAATATACATTCTGATTAATAGTAATGGGTATACCTAGAATTGATTTGCAGATTGCATTGGAAATAAATCGAATAGAGGAGTCTTCATATTTACCAAAAACCCCAAAAAGTCTCAAGTTAAAAATCTTTTGTGAGTTTTCTATAAATTTTCCACAAAGATATTTATAAAACCCAAAATTATTTTGGGGTACATACTTATCAAAATCAGTTTCTTTAACTTTTTTCAACGCTCTCTCTTTCCCATACTCTATGCCTGACCCAAGATGAATCATTCTGCCAAAATATTTTATGTTTCTTGCGACATTAAAAAACATGCGGAGATTGACTGTTGCGATTTCAGGAGTATTGGGAACTTTTCTGTTGCCGCCGACTATTGCTGTATGCAAGATAACATCAAAATGTTTATGCCGCAAGAAAAATTTATCGACAGCACTTGTGTCTAAAAGATTCAGTTCTTTGTGACTTGGAACAACTAAATTATATTTACTGCTTAACTGCTCAATAACATTTCTTGCAATAAATCCATTTGCACCTGTTATAAAAATTTTGAGGTTCATAATCCCCGCGGATGTTCTAAAGTTCTGCGATCATATTAGACTTTAATTCTTCTGGATCTAAAAATGGAAATAAATCTTCGTAGGGTCTGCTGATCATAGAGCCGTCTGGTTGTCTGCTTGAGGAGATCCGTGGTATAACCAGTTGCCACTGGGGTGATTTAACGTCACAAAGCACAGGTCCTTTGTATGAAAGAACTTGTTCCACTTTTTTTTCTACATCCGAAGTATTATTAATAGTTACTCCCAACATTCCATAAGCGTCGGCTATTTTTAGAATGTCCGGAATCAGAAGGCCGGTTTTTGGGCTTTCTCCCATAAATCTCCCTTGCATATGAGTTTTTTGTGTATGACGTATCAAAAGATATCCGTTGTTATTAATTACAAAAATCTTTATAGGCAGTTTGCTTGCAACAACTGTCGCCAGCTCCTGTATGTTCATTTGCAAACATCCGTCCCCGGTTACAACTATTGTCCTTCTGCCACCAGACGCAAGACAGACGCCGATACTGCTTGGCCAATACCCCATGGTCGAAATACCTCCGGTTGTTAAAAATCTCTGGCCGGTCTTTACTTCCCAAGTCTGGCTTACAACATGAAATGGAGAACTGGTATCTACGACTATTACGTCACTAGTGTCTGCGAGCCTTGAAAGCTTTTGCACAAAGTAATAAGAATTGACTAATTTTTCTCGCTTATATTCAGGAAGCACCATTGGGTATTTTTTTCTCCAAGAAGAACAGACAGAAATCCATTTATCAAAATTTGTCACCGACCGATTCTTTAAAAGTTCCGAAAACTCCATCAAAAAATCACGGACATCGTTTTTTATAGCAAGGTCAATATTTATGCCGGGTTTGTTTATCTCTTCCAAATCTAAATCTACAACGACTTTTTTCGCGTGCCTTCCCCAATCTTTCGGGTCATATCCGATAATGCCTGTATCAAGTCTGGCTCCAAGACTTATTATTAAATCGGAGTTTTGAACGGCAAAGTTGGCGGCACGATCAGGGTAGAGTCCAGGTCTTCCTACAAAAAGTGGATTGTCGCTTGCAATAAGGTCAATCCCAAGTCTCGTTGTGACAACAGGAGCTTTTATTTTCGAAATAACTTTCAGAAATTCCTCTTGTGCCTTGGCAATTCTTACTCCCTGACCAGCCAGAACCAGTGGTCTTTTAGATTCAAGTAAAAGATCCAATGTCTTTTTTACCTCTTTTTTTAGTGTTTTTTTCGATCTTTGAGACTTTTGTATTCTATATTTCTCTAATTTTTTCTCTACCTCTGTTCTCTGAATATCAAGAGGTACTTCTAACCATACGGGCCCGGTTCTTGCGGAAGTTGCCAAAAAATACGCCTCTTCTAAGTAATATCCGACCATAGCAGGATCATCAACAGTTTTGAAATATTTTGTTACAGCTTTTGCGATCGGCTCAATATTGATCCCCTGAAGCCCTAGTTGTCTGATTTTTGAAGATTTCATATAAGAAACGGTAGAGTACGAAGATTGTCCGGATATTACCATCATTGGGGCCGAATCAACAAAAGCGCCGACAACACCATTTAAGACATTAATAGCACCGGGTCCGGCAGTTACCATTGCAACTCCAAGTTTTCCGCTAGTTCTTCCATATGCCTCGGCAGCCATTCCGCAAGCTTGCTCGTGATGATTAAAGATCGCCTTTATCTTCGGAGTTTTGTAGACCGCATCATTTAAGAACATCGCCTGGCCGCCTGTAACCATAAAAATGGTATCGACACCTCGATCAGCCAAAAACTTAACTATAAAATCACTAACTGTCATATTAGAGCCTCAATTGGATTATCGGAAACTGTAGTCTTCTTTCGTTTTAAGTAGTGCGCCACGTCTACAATCATGTCCTCCTGGCCAGCGACAATTCTCCTTTTGCCAAGTTCAATCAAAATCTCTCTTGGATCCACCCCGAATCTTTTTGCAGCTGCTTTTGCGTGAGGAGCAAATCCCGAAAATACTCCGGCAAGTCCGGAAGTTAAACTGACCGTGCCGATTTCCTGTGGCTTTGTCATTAGTCTAGCAATTATTCTTTCGCTGTTATCCATCAGTGTAAAAAGGTCGAGGTCGATTTTATAACCCATTTTCAAAAGGACTGCAACTATTACCTCCAATTGACAATTTCCTGCTCCGGCACCCAAGCCTCGAGAAGTGGCGTCAATAATTTTAGCTCCCGCGCGAACTGCTGCTACGGAATTTGCGATTGTCATCCCGAGATTATTATGTGCATGGAATCCAACGTCTATTTTAAGTCCATTGACTAACGTCCTTACTCGTCTTTTCACATCTTCCGGTAAAAATGCGCCGGCAGAGTCCATTAGAAGTATCCCGCTTGCACCATATTCTTGCATGAGTTTTGCTTCTTCCAATAGTTTGTTTGCCGAAAGCATGTGGGACATCATCAAGACCCCATATGCCACCAGACCATGTTTTCGTCCATATTCTATATGTTGTCTTGTAATATTGGCTTCTGTGCAGTGCGATGCTACCATCAAAACGTCAATTCCAATTTGTACTGCAGGCGCAAGATCATCTTTAATCGTTCCAAATCCCGGAATCAAAAATGCTCCAAGCAACGTTCTTCTTAGTTGAGCCCGGGCGTTTTTTAACATTTGCGTATCTGAAAGTCTAGATAATCCCAGCTGAAGCGATGAAGCCCCCAAACCATTCCCGTGACCGATCATAAGAATTGGAACTCTTGCTTTTTCCGCACCTTTTGCGTACGCTTTTATTTGGCTTTCGGTGAACTGATGACGAATCGCGTGTGACCCATCACGCAGCGTCGAGTCAATTATTATTATGTCACTCATAACAGTTTAAGATTCTATGGCTAATTTCCGCACAGCGTATTCTTCGGCCACTTTTATAGCGGCACAATTGATAATATCTAAATTTCCTGCATATTTTGGTAAATAATCCCCCATACCCGTAACCTGATTCATTATGGTCACTCTGTTATTCTCAAATATTGGGCCTAAAGTTAATTGATATCCTGGGACGTAAGACTGAATTTTTGAAACTATCGAATAAATAATAGATTTTAATTTCTTTAGATTAGGTTTTTTGATTTGAGCAAAAATCGTGTTATGCATAATGATGGGCGGCTCGGCAGGGTTCAAAATTATAATAGCTTTTGCTTTGGGGACCTTGGTAAATAATCTTATTCCGTCGCAAGTTGTTTGAGTATATTCGTCGATATTATCGCGGGTTCCCATCCCCGCCGATTTAGATGCAATATGAGAGACAATTTCGATATAATTTGTTTCCGGGTGGACTTTCATAATCGCGTGGGCGATTGGGGTAGTATCTTGGCCTCCGCAAGATATCATATTAATATTCTTTTCCGACAGGCATTCCTTTAAATTTAAAATAGGAATACACATTTTCCCGATATTTGATGGAGTCATATCAATAGTGAACTTGCCTAGCTTTTCCAGAATTGGAGCATGTTCTTTGTGAGACTCGGCATTGGTCGCGTCGATCACTATCTCGCAAAGATCAGGCTTTTTAATAATTGCACCTATCGTTTCGAAAGATGTAAAAACTCCAAGTTTTTTTGCGAATTTAATACCCTTTGAATCCGGATTTTGACCGCTGAAAATTCCACATTTTAAATACTTTGATCTTTGAATTTTAACTAATAGATCGCAACCGATATTTCCGGTTCCAAGAATTCCAACACTTATTTTATTTAGGGCTTTCATCTTAAATAATTTTTATACCAGTCAAAAATTGAAGGAATTGTTGAAGCTAGATCGTTTTCTGGTTTCCACCCCAAAGTTTTTTGAATTTTATTAAAGTTAATGGATTGAGCAGGTATTTCATTTACTGTTCTGTTTAAGATTTTATAATTTATCTTTTGGTCCAAAATATTAGAGACAAGTCTTACTAACTCGATAACCGATAAATTCTCTCTCGACGAAATATTAAATGCCTGACCTTCGATTTTTTTCGTATTTTTACTGATTGTTATTAGCGCTTTTAAGATATCTCCGACATAAACGTAATCTCGCCTGTATTTACCGTCACTTCTTATTTTAAGTTCTTTATTTTTAATAATAACTTCCATGATCCCGGGGATAATCCTGCTAAAATTTAAGTCGCCCTCTCCGTAAACATTGCCGAAACGCGTGACTACAATTGGCAAATGATATGTTTTAAAGTACGTCAAAGCTATCAAATCTGCTGCAGCCTTTGAGCTTTCGTAAGGATGATCTCCACCCAGAGGATCGCTTTCAGAGGCTTTGGGAATTTTTCCGTAGGCCTTGTCGGATGAAGTCACAATAATTCCAGAAACTCTACCCCATTGTCTTGCCGCATCCAGAACATTGACCGTTGCCATAATGTTTGAGTTAAACGTATCTCGGGGATTTTCAACTGCATTCTCCACAATGGACTGTGCAGCTAAATGAAAAATAAAATCGATATTATTATTTTTGATAAGCTTAAAAGTTTTGTTAAAATCAGTCAGATTGCAGTAAACGAAGCGGGTTTTTTTATGAAGTTGATGACTATGAAAATATGAGTTTTTGTCTATATCAATATAGGGTACAGTAACATCTATTTTCTTGCTTACGAGATATCTGACCAGATGACTACCAATAAATCCATTTCCACCAGTGACCAGTACATTTTTCATAATGAGATATGAATACTATTTCCAAATTTTCCAAAAAGGATTGTCTCCCCACATTCTGTTGAGGTCCTCCATATCCTGATATGTATCCATCGCATGAAAAACCCCCTGATGCTCATATACTTTGAGTTGTTTCTTGCTAATTAAAGACTCGAAAGTATCTTCAATCATCGAATTAGGCTTAATGTAAGAAAATATTTTCTTGTTAAAAACCATGAAACCGCCATTTAATAAATGTTTAATTTTTGCCTTTTTTTCAAAATTTGTCGCAAAACCAGATTTGTCTATCGTTACCCCTCCGTACTTTAAGGTAGGATAAACACCTGTCAGTGTTGCTATCGTCTTTTTCTTCTTGTGGAATTTTATAAGGGCAGAAAGATCAATATCTGCTAGTCCGTCACCATAAGTCACCATAAATTCATCATGCTTAATATGTTTTTTTAATCGTCTGACTCTTTCGCCCGTTAATGATTCTTGACCTGTGTCTACAAAGGTTATTTTGAAATGGTCGTTTTGATTATTTTTATGATGTTTTACCCTCCCTTTCGAGGTATTTAGCGTAAAGTTTCCGTCGTAGAATTTTTTATTCACAAAATAATCAATGATCTGGTTTCCTCTATAACCTAAAGCAATAATGAAATTATTAAAACCCCAATGGGCGTAAATTTTCATGATATGCCAAAGTATTGGCCTGCCGCCTACCTCAACCATTGGCTTTGGCTTAAACTCTGTTTCTTCCTTTAACCTGTAGCCAATACCTCCGCAAAGAATAACTGTCTGAATTTTATTCATAAGTTGTTGAGCGGAAAGATTTTATAAGATATTGCTGTTCTTAACAAGTAAAATTTAAAGTTTCAAGAACAATACTTCAATTTCTCCCGCTTTAATTACTTTATAAGCTTCATTTTTATATATGTAATATCTCTTTAAAAAATCGTCTGATTCTTCTTTTGAAGGATTTGTCATTACGACTTTTATACTTGCTTTTTTGTCTGTTTTGGGCTTGATAATTCCTTCGCCAAACCACTCGTCTGCGTAGCTTGC